>Ga0079224_100000037_pt1 | contig 84580 bp, 88 predicted proteins | sample Stecom2015_FD_80414 | JGI IMG/M metagenome (GOLD analysis project Ga0079224, IMG submission 80414) | Agricultural soil microbial communities from Utah to study Nitrogen management - Steer compost 2015 | ecosystem: Environmental > Terrestrial > Soil > Agricultural land | place: USA: Utah... | reverse complement strand
CTGCACCTGATCGCGGATTTGGGTGGTGTAGTTGGCGCCACGCGAGTCCATGACCAGCATCGAGTTCAGGGTAAAGCTCGACATGAAGTGCATCACGGTATTTTGGTCGATGTTACCGGTGTTCCGACTGATGCGCTCCACGTTGTCCGTCATGCCCACGATCAGCTGACGCATCACACTGGTCGAGGTCTTCCGGACTTCCACTTCCATGATGAACATGAAACGGCTGGTACCCCAACCGTTGTCGATACTCACGATCCCTTGGGTCTCGGATGCCGGACGGATGACGCGTCCGGCAAACCCGGCCACTGCACCAACACTGAAGTCGCGGCCGGCGTCAGTCAGCTCAGCCAGCACTCCCACATCCCGGTCGGAGATGCTGCTTACGAACGGACGAATGGGCATGTCGGAGTAGCTACCCATTTCGCGGAAGGCAAGATTGAGAACTTTCATCGTTACAGCTACCTTTGAGGGTTATTGAGCGTTTAGACGGATGATCAGGTCAGCCATCTGGCTGCGAATGTCTGGGCTGGTCGAGAAAACCCGCGTCACGTGAAGATTGTCAATCTCACGGATCAGTTCTTCCGGCGCATGGACCCGCCATTCGTCATTAATAATAGTTGAACACACTTGGTTGATGGCATTGGCCGCCAAGTTATTGGGTTTCGCCGGGTCATGCTTACGCGAGGTCCGCCGGTAGTACGGGTAGATCTCGTGAAGCTTTTCCATGGCTTGCTTGGGGATCTTGCCCAACCCTTCTCGCTGGCTGAACATGCCGTCGGCATCGACGACTACGCGTTCGGCAGCAACCAAGAGAGCAAGTTCCTTGTAACCCCAGTGCCAAAGCACTGCTTGGGAAACGGCAATGATTCGCATCAGTGCCTTTTTAGGCAGAGAGTGGATGGACTTGGGCGGTAGCACCGGACCCATGATCCATTTCACCAACGCGACATGATGTTCCTCAACCGCGACCTCGGCGAAACCCTGCACCGACGCCAAGCACTGATCCAGTTTTACCGGATCGTAGTTGGGATCAATGCGTTTGATCAACACGTGCGGGCGTTCGGTGTACTTCTCAATCAGGATCTTGTCCCCGTCGGGGATACCCTGATTCATCTTGTACATGTCCCACACTGAGGAGTTGTCGTCTTCGGCCGATTCCTTGATCAGTTCCTTCTTGCGAATGTTGTTCGGTGAGAAGCGACTGTCCAAACGTTTGAAGGTACCGTCCAGGAAGTTGAAGATCAGACGAATGAGGTTGTCATCGTCCGATCGGGGGTACAGCGGACCGATGGCCAGCTTACGCAGGATCGAGAGCGCCATCAAGTAATAGGGAATCTCGGTAGAACTTAACCCGCCGAGCAGAGTACCGATACCAGCCTTGCCCCCATCCACACTGGCTTCCACGTAGGCTTGCAACCGCGACAGCCCTGGCCACTTGGTGATCGCCGAATTGTTGATCAGTTCGTACGCGGTCTTCTCCTTGAACTTGCTGGCCGTCCAAGCCGAGCTGATCTTGGCGATGTAGTCGCCCCAGATCGGGATCATCGGACGCAAGCCCAGCGCCAGAATGACCAGGTCGATGTAATCGTCCTTGAGGTAGGTCCGATCTACGTAGATCGGCCCCCGAAGGCCACTTTCCTCGTAGGTGTTCTTCAGGGACGACGGGAAGGTCATGTCACCCCAGACGTACACGTACTGACGAACGGTCTCGTAATCGATGATGTCGTAGATTTCTTTGACATGCTTCGCCATGTCGCTGTGCAGTACCATCGGGTCGCGCACCGTGTCCAGCGTTTCCCGCGATTCCAGATAAATGTTCCACAGGCGGTCGATCTTCTCGGGAGCCAACCGAGTCAACAGCTTGTTCAGGTCGGTGAAGATGTTCTCGCGATCCGGGGCGCTGGCGTTCTTGTAGCCCGCCGTAGGCCACATCTGCACTTGACCTTTGTACTTGATACTTACGATGTTGAAGCCGGTCCTCACCGAGTACTCTTCAATCGCAAATTCCATGGTATTGCTCCTAGGTTACAGGGTTGCGTTAGGATAATGTATCTCTGTACGCTCTTTTATTCCAGTCAGATGTTAAACGCCATGTTCATGTACCGCTGGAGCCAAGCCAGGCGCTACGATGGGCGCTTCATGGGTCCCTTCCTTCTATAATAAATATCATTTGCCAGTTTTATTTAACCAGCGTTATTTGCCATTGGAGATCTCCTTATTACGGATCGCCGGCGGGCCGTACGTGCGTTGCAGGTAACGGTTCAACTTGATGGCGTGCTTACGACGCGATGCGCGCATGGGCATCCAGCCCAGTTCCCAGTAGTAACCCACTTCCTTTTCCAGCTGGCGCATGTAGGACGTGACCTGAAACGGCTTGCGACGGATATTGAGCTTGGTGTACGTCATGGAAGAATACCTTTGAGGGTGGTTATCCCTTAGATAATGTACAACTGTAAAATTGATGAAACGGCATAAGGCACTCCCCGGTCCCAAACAAGGACCGGGGAGCCTTACCGTCACAACGCTAATGGATTAGCTATTGGGATTGGCCTTAGAGAGGCACGTCGTCATCGAAGTCGTAGTCACCGCCGCCGCCGCCGGAGCGTTGCTGCTGTTGACCACCACCATTATTGCCACCACCGTAACCACCACCGTAACCGCCGCCATTACCGCCACGGTTGCCGTAGTTGTTGTTACCGCCGCCGTTGTAGCCGCCGCGCTGCTGGTTGTCGTTACGGGTCATCCAGGCCGGCTTGGCATAGGTAATCGCCAGCGCTTCCGCCACGATCTTTTCCATCATGTTGGCCCAGCTGACCGCGCCGATTTTGTAAGCCAGACGCTTGTCCATCGGCTGTCCGTCTTTGTTACGGAAGTGATGGTATTCGTCGAGCATCAGGTCGAACTCGATCAGCGGGCGGTTCTTGCCACCGGTCACACAGATGGTGATTCGACCGTCTTCGTAACGCTCGACACAGATGGCACCCATGGGCAGCTTTTCCTTGGAACGCTGACCCCGGATGAACGGGTGACCGTCCACACCGATGACGTAGCCAACCGGTTCACGGGCACGGGCCACTTCGCGGATCATTTCCATCAGGCCGTAGAAGCCATGGGAGTTCATAGCGGCGTCGATGTAACCGTTGTTGTTGCCCTTGTCCATCGGCATGTTGGTCTTAACGCGCAGACGGGGATTGTTTTCATAGAGACTGACACGCAGGGTAGGTTCCTTGTCAGTCTCGGCCGTGCGCGGGGCCTTCAAAGCCAGCTTGAATTCATCCAGCAGGTTTTCGATAGGCTGCTTGCGCTGTTGTTCGCTCATTGATACTCTCCGTTGTGCAAGAAGAACATAACGTCCCATGATGAAAGGCTTATCAGGTCATGGTCGTTATAGGTCGTCAAATAATGGGCACACTCTTTCTTATTTTAAGTGCTGTACAGCTTTCGAATGTACCCTTCAAGGACTGGGTCGTGTTCATTGGACACATGACGCAAGACCATGTCTTTGGTAGTCACGCTGGTCCACTTGTAACGCTTGGCCAGATCAAGGATATGGCGGCGTAACTTGATGGGAGCCGGCGTGAACAGGTTGCCATCGCCAAACAACTGCACGGTCATCCGGTCAAACGGAATCATGTTCAGCTCTTTGCCGTTATACAACTTCGTGTACCAGAGGGTGTGTGGTTTCATGGCCCCGGTGTGGGTTTCAAGCAATACCAAACGACTGAACTTGTAGCGATTGAGCAAATCCACAGGGAAGTGCGTGATGATCAGCACCTTCCGTTGGTCTTGCTCGAAGTCCATGTCGAAGACCCTCAGGTCGGCGTCCGGTTGCAACTGTTGGAACTCCTTAAAGGTGTTTCCCTCCAGCGCTTGGACGAACTTCTGGTTTTCAGTGGTGGCGTTCTTGTGCAGGGCGTGCGGAAACTTGCGGTTCAACGAGGCGAAGGTACACAGATAGAAGACTACCTTGACTTTGCCATTGGTGGTTTGTCGGATGGCGCCTTCGATGACCTGCATCTCGTTGCTGATGGTTTCCGCGATCAAATCCGGTGACATCCCGGTCCGTTCTTCCGTGGGGATGGACCCGAGGATATTGCGATACAGTGTACGCAGGTTCACATACAGGGCATCGTAGGACAGAATCGGGGGTACCTGAACTTCCTTTTCCGGTAACACCCCTTGAGCGGATTCGATAGCCAAGCTCGTCCCGATGGAAATCGGTAAGGCGCCTTTTTCACGATCGATCAGAATTTGGCGGGCTCTCATGAGAAGTCCTTACTTCGTTAGCTCATCTAAAATGCGGAACATTTCCTTTTCTACGTCTTCGGCGACCTCGGGCATGCGTTCTTTGAGCAGACTGGCCAGGTTATCGCGGGTGATCGTGATCGGCTGGGGGATATTGTCGTCCTCTTCGATCAAGGCACTCTTGACTTCCAGTTCATCCAGCTGAGTGGTGAACACAAATTGCGGGTAGAGTTCACGGACTGCCTGAATGGCCCCCAGCATCTCGTCTTCGCGTTGCATCTTCAGACGAAAATTGCTGCCATCGGGGAAATGCTCGAACCCTTTAAGGGCGTCGAGGCATTCTGTCAGGCTGCGACCCTGAAGCTCCAAGGTCAGGTAGAGCTTAGCCCCTTTGTTTTCCACGAACTCGAACTGATCACCCTGCTCACCCCGGATCACCGCCCGGATATGCCCCTTGGGTGCTTCCTCACCGTGACACAGGCGGTCAAACGAACCTTGTGCCAGGATGCGGTCATTGACACTGTGCAAGTGCACGTGGCCAATAAAGATGTAGTGCTTAACGATCGACAACCAGCGGTCGGGACGGTGGGTGTTATGGCTCATGGGGATCTGGTAGTCGAATGCTCCGTGCATGCAGGCAATGTCTACCTTCTCTAGGCCATGTGCAGCCAGCAGTTCCGTGGTTTGCCGCCACGTATCGTCGGCTTCGGGCGACCACTCATCTGGAACATAGAGAATCGTGAGGTCAAACCGGTCCAAGTACTCGATCGACAAGGTCGGTACATACTTGAAATCGGCGGGCTTGAGCAGATTGCGATTGAGCCCCACGAAGAAGCTGCTCTGTTTCCAGTCGTGCGAGGGTGTTCCCTCCAAAACCCGTACCACGATATCCCGGCGTTGACACATGGCCAAGAAGTCCATGAACCAATCCGCCGCTTCCGAGGCTTCCGTCGACGGGAAAGACAGCAGCCGGTCGAATACGTCACCGGCAAACAGGATCAGGTCCAGTTCCCCGGTTTCATCGGTGTCGGGAAACGCTTTGCGCAGGTTTTCGACAATGAAACCAGTGGTGGTTCGGTGGTGCCCCAGATGGATGTCAGAGATCGAAGCGAGTTTGATGGGTTTAGAATTCATCGAATTCGCCGGAGAGTTGGTCTTGACCACTGCCTGAAGACGGGGTGTCCTTTTTATCGGTGCCTTTCTCGGTGGCAAGTTCCACGGTGGACAGCAGTTTACCGTCGTCGGTCTTGATCAGCTTATCCAGCGGCAGCTTGTAACGAGTGTAGATGCCGACCCACGCCTTGAAATGGTTAAGCAGGGTCTCTTCATCAGCGGTCATGGGCTGGTTACGCAGCTGGGTTTCCAGGTACGCATCAGCCACTATGGCGTGTTCATTGACCACCTTCTGCCCGTAGATATAGGCGATCTCACTGACACTGGCACCCTTGCGTTGCAGGTCCGGTGCAATGGTCGGAAGTCGTTGTAACAGCGGGGGAACGGAGAACAGCACTTCGTTGTTGGCACCGATGACATCGATCTCCCGGTGTGGGTTACCGGCAATGTCCGACCACACGCTCAGATCCACCTTACGGTGACCTTCGGAGTTGATCAACAGGGGCAGTAGACTTCGCACAAAGACAGCTTCGGGCAGTCGAGGACGGTCGGCTTTGCTGACACGTGCCAGTTCCTCGAACATTTCTTCCATATCGATGGTTTCCATGGGTACTACCTCGGAATGTGGATAAAACCCCTCCCACGCGGGAGGGGTCTATGTTGCGGGGGATCAGGCGATGAAGATCGGCTCACCAGCGGTGAGGTCTTCTGCGGGCGCTTCGGCGCCCACTTGGTCGGCGGTCACGTTGTGCGGGTTGTTGTGTTCGGCTGCCTGGAGTTCACTGGCCTTGATCTTCGCTAGGACGCCCTTGCGGTATTCCTTCAGGCTGATGTCGTCCATCACGTACATCGACTTCTCCGCAGTCAGGCCGTAGGACAGGGCCAGGTCGCGGATCGGCTCCAGGGCTTCGGGGTGCTGGTCGAACACGTCACTGCGGGCCCAGGCGTCACTGGGCTGGGTGGCATTCGGTTCCTGAGATTCCAGGGTAACCACACCGGCTTCGTCGATGCTGATGCGCTGGCAACCCGGCACGTAGATCTCGGTGCAGATCAGCTCCGGTACGCGCTGCTCGCTGTGCTGGGCCTTGAACAGCAGGGCATTTTGCAGACGGTTGACGATCTGCGCGGCGAGGCTGTCCAGGAACACTTCATTCTTGAACATGCCGTGGATGTACTCGTGCACCGCATCGCGAGTGGCCTCGACGATGATCTTCTTCTGGTTGGCCAGACTGGCCTCCAGCGCTTCGATGCGCTCCAGAGCGGCCTCCAGCGCTTCGATGCGCGCCTGCAGAGATTCGATGGTAACTTCGGACGGGTTGTCAGCTTGGCTCATCTTTTTAACTTCCATTATTAACTGCGTTTACCAATATAGCCATCGTTGTTGATATCAAACACGTCGATGACCTTATTGTTCGTGGTGCCAATGACGTAGCCGACGTTTCGGGTTTCGCCATTGTCTCTTACGATAGCATTGATCTGTAAGTTAATACGATCATGCTTCTCTTCGGTGACACAGGTTACAATCGCTTCATCGAATACCCGGTGTAGGTAGCCGCTTAGTGTCCCTTCGACTTCTTGTCGAATGTCGTTGGCGTTGTTGCCATAGCGGTAGACCAGCCACGGCAAGGAGGCGACGTTTCCTCGATACATGTCCGACTGGCTGTATTCTGAGGTGCAGAAGTACAGCATGGCCCGTTCGATCTTGTCCTCGATCGATTCCACGAACCCCTTGGCAGTCAGGGTGGGGATTTTAACTGTCATGGCTTACCTCTCAAAAAAGAAATGGGGGAGCCGAAGCTCCCCCATACCCATTAGAGCGCGTTGTTCTCTACACTGGTCATGTCATCACGACCCAGTGCGTAGAACATTTCAGCCAAGGCCCAGTTGTCTTGGGCGATAGATTGCTCTTCAAAGGAGTACTTGGTCAAGCCATCATGCATCAAATCCAGGTTCGATACAAAGTGCGAATGCCCCTCCTCGTCAAACACCGCAAAGCCGTTGGTGATTTCGCGGTACTCAGTGTGATCGTTGCCAATTGCCCCTGGCTCCAGATCCACGTACGTACGGCTCCATCCATCGCAACGACCTTTCATCCATGCGTTCCGGATCACAGGGTTAGCCATGATCTGGCGCTGGAGGGTCGGGCCAGCATGCTGCATTTCGCCGATGGTCCGCAAGGTACGGATTTCATCCGGTTGCCAGCGGTTCTCGAAACGCCGCTTGATGGCGGTTACATTCCGTGCGATGCCATCGAAGTCGAAACTATCGTACATCTCACGGGCCCGTTGAGCAAACCGCTGCCCAGCGCTCCCCAACCGCTGCCCCACGTCCTGCACATGCCGTTGCAGGAAGGAACGGTTTTCTAGGGAAGGCGAGCCGGACAACAGCATGTTAAAGGTGTCGAAACACCCGAATGCTACGTTTGCCATTTATTGCTCCGGTACAGGACTGATTTCATCCCCCTCTTTCAACCACGCCTGACTGGTCGAGAGGAACGGCGTTGGGAAAGCCACGTTCGCACTGACCCGGAAGGGTCGGTTGAGGTTCATCACCCCAGTGTGCGGGCGCAACCGCTCCAGTTTATCAGCCGTTTCCTTATCCAGACACAACTGACCGTTCAAAGCATCGCCGTCGAAGTCGGCGTTGGGGGCTTTGAGGGTCAGCACCGAGAAGCTCACGGTATTGTCGTTCGGGTCGGTCTTGATCTTCGGGATGTCGAATCGTTGAATGGAACCACGCTTCAGGGTCGGGTTACGTGCAAAGGTGGTCGGAATCCCCTTGCCTCCAGGTGCCTCGGCGATCAGCTCTTGGAAGAGACCGTCGATCATCGGATGGTAGCAAAGGGTGTTCTTGTACTGCAACGTCCGGATCTCGTTGGGGGTGAGATCCTGCTTCAGCAACTTGTTGTCCAAGTGGGACTTGAACAGCAGCACCGACAGGGACCATGGCAACTCGATCGTGTTGTAGTCGTGGGGTTTGTGATTGGAACCGATTACCGCCCGGTAGGTGAAGTGGGGACGGGTCCCGTAAATCAACTTACGGAAAATCCCTTCCTTCTTAAAGGCGGTGAACTTCTCGAAGTCCCGGTAATAGGAGTTCAGCTTGACGATACTGCGGATACAGCGGGCTTCCTTCAGTTCTTGCGAAGGCTCCCCGTGGGTGGAGTACATCGAAGCGATCGCCAGGATAGCGTCGATGGCCGGTTGCATCTTGTGGTCGGTGTAGAGGGTGCCGTTGTTCTCCTCGGTAATGAAGGCCAGGCGACTGGGGAACGGTAGACGTTTCGGGAACATCACCGGACGGACTTTGTCCAAGTACGCACGCAACTTGTTGCGCTCCGCCGGGCGGGCCTTGATGATCTTGTTCTTGAACAGGGACTCCATGATCTGGTCGTAGTGGTCGTGGAAGTTCCGCAGACCACGTGGCAGGTTCAAGGTCTGAACCTTGAGCATGATCGGTGGGATCTTGGTAGTCGGTCGATAGAACGGGTCGGTCAACCATTCGAGGATGTTGTACCCCGAGTAGGTCAGGTAGTTGGACAGGATGCGGAACACCGTCAGGTGCAGGAATGCCGGGACGCCAGGGGGCGCTTCCAGCCACAACAGGGATTCCAGCGGTTTCTCGGTGATCGGTTCCACCAAGGTGTTACAGATCTTGCACATCAGCCCACGGTTGTATTCGCCTTTCAAATGCCCGCCGTCACACTGAGGAACGTTGCTCAGGGTGTCGCCGTTGTAGTGGGTGTAGATGAGCGAGTTCAGGTGCTCACGAGCTTGCTCGGACCGCAAATCGATGTTGTTAACGATGACCGCAGGTTGGCTGAGGCTACGAAACATCTGATCGTAGTCAACGGTTTCGAGATAGACACCTTTTTGCATTGCTGCTCCTTACGCTTAAAAAGAAAGGGCATAGAGGAGGGGCGAACCCCTCCTCCATGTTACCCTACCGTCAGTTTACCACTGACGCACGCGACCCATGAAGGGACGAGTGTAGTCCTGGGTTTGGGTACCCTGGCTGGTCGCGAAACCAAACAGGCTGCCGCCCAGGTTGTGACCGGCCAGACCGCCGATCATGGTGTTGCCGCGCTGACGCATGCTGCCCATCTGAACACCCGCGCTGACGCGGTTGATCACGATACCGCAACCACGGATGGCGGCGGCGAGAGCGGCGATGACTTCCTTCGGGAAGAACACCTGCTGGGCGAAGCCCTTGACCTTCACGCCACCACCGAAACGGTTGGTCAGCATGGAGATACGACGCTCCAGACGGTAGTCCATCGGGAGATCGGTTTGGTCGTAGGTGTCCTGCCACAGCAGGGCCTGCTCCGGGTCCTGCGGAGCGAGGTTCAGCATGGCCAGGGTGTCGATATCACGCAGGTCCTTGACGTTACCTGCATCGTCGACGTAGGTGCCGAGGATGATACGGTTCTGACCGCTCACCACCAGCGGTGCGCCAACGCCGGCCAGTTGTTCGTGGGCCGTAGTGAAACGGTTGCCAGTCACATGGTCGAAGGAGTTGCGCAGGATCTGCGCACCGGTACCGGCCGGGTCGAGAGCGGCGTCGAGGATCACTTGGTGAACCCAGGTGAGTTCGCCACGCTCTTCGACGTGCATGCCGATGGCCAGATCGCGGTGGCACAGGGTGCCGAGGTATTCCAGCAGATCGTCATCGGAGAAGTTGCCACCGAGGACGTCGACTGCCTGGCCGCCGGCCAGCAGGTTCAGCTTGCCGATATCACGCAGGTTGATGGACTTGCCACCAGCAGCCTTCAGGAGATTCGGGCGGAAGCCGTTCACCCAGTAGAGGTTGTCGGTGAGCAGGGACACCGAAGCCAGACCCAGGGTCAGCAGTTCGAGGGTGATCTGCTTGCCCTGAGTATCCAGGGTGGTGATGTTGAAGACCGGGTAGAAGTGCTGGGTCTCACCATCACGACGACGGCCGAAGTTCAGGGTGTCCTGGGATGCCTGCGGGGTGGTGTAGATCATCTCCAGCTGACCGCCGACGGTGGTCAGACCCTGACGACGGTTGCCGCCTTCCTTCTCCAGCAGGGTGGCGGTCAGGTTCAGGGCCACGTCGGTACGCTTGGGCAGACCGGAAGCAGTCTTGATCGGGTCACCACCGAAGTCGATGGAGACGTCGACACGGTCATCGGCCGACAGCCAGTCGGCAGCGAAGCGCGGCTGGTAGCCGATCTTCTCGACGGACAGGGTGGTCACGGCAGCCGAAGCGTAGAACGCCAGGTTGCGCAGCTTGTCGCTGTCCTTTTCCGGGTCGACTTCGGACGGCACGGTGGAAACACCGCAGTCGTGGAAGACCACTTGGCCTTGTACCAGGTTGGAGATGGATTCTTGAACGCGGTTCAGGTAGCGCTGGTCCCAGACGTCGCCCACGGTTTGGACGATGTCGAAGCGACGACCATTCCACTCACCGATGCGCGGGGCCAGAGTACCGGCGCTGGCTTCCAGCAGCAGGGTGTGGGCGAAGACCTGGGTGACGTTCGGCTGGTCGGGCAGTTCCAGCGGCAGCAGGATCACGGCAGCCGAAGTGGCCAGGTTGGCTTCGTGGGCATCGATACCCACAACGCGGAACTGGTCGAGGCTGATCGGGGAATCGCTGGAGATTTCCTGATCAGGGCTGAACATTTCGTTCATGTGCTTGACGAACTTGGCCAGATATTCGCCTGCCGAAGTACGACCCATCGGACGAGCCAGAGTCCGGTTCAGATCACGGATGGAACCGGTACGGACGTCGCCAGGGTTGCCGGGCGGCGGGGTTTGCGGAGCCGGTTGCTCGACCGGCTTACCCTGACCCAGCACAGCTTCGTTGACCTTGGCGGCGCCGTTGTTTTCGTTGACATTAAATGCCATGGTATTGCTCTCCGTTACGTTTACTTCAAGGTTTGTTGCGTTGGTGCATTCGAATGAACCAAGCTATACAGCTCTGGATTCAAATGTATAATGTGGAAGTGAAATTATTTACGAACAGATTTGAAACACATACCGGTCGTAGTAGGACCGGCGCAGGCCAGTCCAAGATGCTTAATATCACCTCTATACCATACGTGCAACTGTGTAAAAAATTACTAAGCCACTTGAGAATGCTAACACGAGGGTCGCACCGTCGCGGTGACGGCGTCCTGCATTTAATAGTACCGCCCTTTATTTTTAAACCAATCCTTTGACTTTCACCTACCCCAATGGGGATACCTCCATGTACACACTGTTTAATGATCGTTCTGTACTCGACAGAACCAGTGTCAGGGATCTGCGACTTGACTATGCATTAGAGCAGATGAGCAAGGACGCTGACCGCTGGATTGAATACCGGCGTGAAAACGTGGCTGGGGTGGCGAGTGACCATTTGCTGGTGCGCATCCTCCAATCACTGAACATAACTTACACCGGTAATCTTGAGATCTATCGCAGCGCCGTCGAACAGCGCACGATGCAGGTCTCTGGGGTACTGGGGTTGACCTCACCCCTATATAAAGGAAAGCTCCACAGTCCGGGGGTCTTCTACGGCAAGGGGTATCAGGAGATCATCATCGCTACCGACGATGACTTCTGGTTGCGTGATGCCAAGGATACATGGCGGGAATGGGAACCGGTTCGAGTGCTGTCTCATCCACGCAGTGACCTCGGCTATGAATCCTTGGATGGACAAGCCAACGCCCGTGAGAAAGGGTTTGCGGTGATCACAGTCAATATTCCCATGCTGGCCTGCCAGTATAAGCTGTGGCGGGAATCGCCGGAATCCAAGGACGGGGACAGCAATCGCTTGCTGCAACACTTCGTCCTGATGTACCCATTGACCAATGCCTTGCGCTCGCATCTGGATGTCGCCTTGTTTAACCGCCTGAGCCGGTTGTGGTTTGATGAGTCGCCAGGGGTGAGCTATCGTCGCCTGCCGTTCTATACCACGGACCTGAGAGTACGGGTAGATCAATCGCTGCGCAGCATGATCAACCGCATGTTGACCCAGTCGCTAGACATGGAAGGCATGCTCAAGGTGATTCCGGCCCTGTACCGTAAAGATGCCCTGCGGGTCCATCAGCTGCCGCGTATGGCGTATGGTAACCAGATTCTCTGGGGGCTGTACATAGCTCGGCTGAACCTGATTCGCTTCTTGGTGCACTTTAGTCGTATCAACAACAACGCCAAGAACACGGCAGAGTTGAACCGGATAAAACGCTCGATCATCGAAGCTGAATCCAGCAAGTACTTGGTCAATGGTTTACCGGTCCAGGTCCATGAGCACTTTAGTCAAGTGGTCAACGAACAGATCGCCCCGTTCCTGTAACGGCAAAGGAAAAGAGGGAGGGACCGAAGTCCCTCCCTCTATGCCGTCAAGACGCGGCGGGTGTATAAATGTCACTGACCAGACGCACTTGACTGGAATGGACGTGATACATACCGACCACTTCCAGCAGCATGTAGAACGACTCCAAGGTCTCGTAGGTGAGCTTGCGGATGTTCATCCCTTGCAGGACTTCCTTCGGCATACCCTTCTCCGACATCAGACTGGTGGGCAGAAGCAAGGTGGTGATCTTGTCCCGACCGGCACGCTTACACCAGATCTCCAGACGCTTGGCCAGGTCACGATCCTCCATCCCGTCGAGCCAGTTCTTCATATCGGTCTTATTTCGGATTTCCAAGGGTGCTTTGATCACCGAATACGGGGGCGGTGGGGTGATGCCGTACTTGGGCGCAAAGACTTCTTCCCACAAGAGGTATTGCTGGTAGGCCGAAGTGGCCATGTTCTTGTAGGTTTCCTTGATCTGACCGGTTTTGAGGAAGCGCGACTCGCCCTTGGCGATCGAGTTTTCGATGTCCTTCTCCAGACCGTAGATAATGTCGTAGAGGTAGGAGACCTTGAACTGCTTACCTTGGTTGATGGTTTCGAGGATCTCCTCCATCAAGTCCTTGGCCCGTGCGATCACGTCAATCGGGACGATCGATGAACGCAACGCAACGCCCTTGATCTCCATGTCCGGTTTCACGTAGACGTTACCTTCACGCGCCGAGCGGAACGCAAAGTAATGCTTGGCCCGTGCCGTCAAAGCAAACACCGGAAACGCATACTCGTTCTTCATGGACAGGCGGTGCAGGTCTTTCGGACTCACCCCCATGTTGGCGGAGAACTGCGCCAGTACGTGAATGATACACTGGGTGGCCAAGTAGGTCATCGTGTACCAGACACCATCGCCTACCGTGGTGCGCTTGTAGCTGCCCGTGTACCACTTCACCCAATCCTGCGTGGTAAAGATGGTCGAGTCAGTGTCGGACGCCAGTACGGTCCGCCGGACGATTGACTTGATGTTGGCCACGGTCGGCGGCAGGGTCTTGGGAACCCACAAGGCTTTGATCAACGGGGTGTAGTCTTCCAGCGTTTTGGCCACGGCCACGTAGGTCTTGGCCAACTTGCGGTAGCCTTCCGGGTTACGCTCTTTGAGTTTCTCCCGGTCGATCCCTTGAATCTCATTGGCCGACAACAGATTCACAAAGTAGCTGATGTCCGTGTCCTTGATCCCCGGCGCCAGCGCTTCATCGGGGTCGCCGATTTCAATCGCATCCAGGTCCGGTTCCACAAAGCGCCGCATGAACTCCCGTACCAGTGCATCATTGTACTTGGCCAAGTGATACATGTCGCCAATGTAAACAAAGGCGGCCCGCTCCAAGTCGTTCAGCTTCTCAACCAGCTGACCGATGCGCGCGAGTTCCGTTGGGTTGCGGAAATACAACTCGGTCGAGCGTACCACGCATTCCATGGTTTGTTCTACCGTGGGAATGACGATGTTGTACTGCTGGAGACAGGCTTCCAACTGCGCATAGTCGGTGTTGGTGATGATGGCCAGGATGTTGGCCATGGCGATGTCCGCGTTCCAGTAGTGTCGACTGCCGGTCAGGAACTTCTCGTTGGTGGCGTTCCCGTAACCGGTGGCCGTACGGCACATCGAGGTCAGCGAACTGTGGCCCGAGCGAACATAGAGGATGTTGCCTGAGAAACCATGCATACCGGAGATCGAGTTGATGCCGATCTTCTTGGCGTTCTGCTCGCAGTCCTTGATGTATTCCAGTACCGGGTTACCTGCGATACGGGCTTGGAACATTTCGTTCTTGGCCTTCTTACGACCAGCGATGCCCCCTTCAACAAAGTCAGCCGAGGTGGACTTGATCACTTCGGGACGTTCGTAGCACGTCAGCGACGGCGAAAGAATACGGTTGGTGGCGACCACCTCTTGGACGTAACCGAGAAAGGTTTCTTCCACCTTCTCCCGGTTACCGGGGCTCACTTGTTTGAGGGCCACCACTTGGGGGTCTTTGATGGGCAACTTGCCTTTACTGGATACCGAACGCTTGACAAAGTCCATGCAGACATCCATCGGCTTTCCAGTCATCTTGTTCAGGTAGGCAGCATTCTGAACAATGTAGCCCTTGGCGATATTCAAATCGCGAATATATTCGTTAGGTTTGAGAACAAACGGGTTTTGCATTGCAGTACTCCTAATCCTTCATCGCATAGGTCGGTGGCGTCTAAAAACACCACGACGGCAAAAAAGAGAGGGGGCCGAAGCCCCCTCCTTTTGCAAGATGCCAATAACCCTGCAACTGTAACGGAGTGTTCAATTGCATATCATTAACTATCTGGTAAAAAATTAACTGGGCGTGATCGTGAAGTCTTCGAAGCCATTCGCCAACAGGGCCTGTCGGACCCGGTTGATGTCTTCCTGCGACGTACTGTTGATCTTCACCGTCAAGGTGGTGTGATTCACCACCTCAACACTGTTCTCGTCGATCCACGGTAGGCCGAGGACCACGATCTGATCATCCGGCAGCCGAAGCTTCACATAACTGTATCCGAACGCATCGTCTACTGTCCCTTCCGGCAGATGAGGGTAGACAGCGATGTGTTGGGATACAATGTCAGCGAAAAGACGGGCCGTATCAGGGTCCAAGATCGACAAGACCTTGGTCACTTGGAAACGCGCCCCGAGAATCGACGGGGCGTTGGTTTGGAAGTTGATCGTCTTGCCGATCAACGCGGACGTGATGGCGGGCATGTCATTCCTCGATATAAAGGTGGAGAGTTCCTTCCGCATCCATAACGCGAATATCCTCCCACGGCAAGATGAACAAGTGGTTGAGCAGCGGCGACTGACGGATCAGATCCACATGCCGCTGTAACGTCGGATTGCGGAACGCCGGGGTTGGCGACAAGGCCGCCGCCACAATGTTCTTGATTCGACGGCTCATGGAGTGCGAGATCCCCGAGTCGATAGTCATCGGAAAATCGGGATCGGTTTCCGCCAGAATTTCACCAACAATCAACCCCAAAACTTCAGACTCTTCGACGATGATCTTCATTCTACGCTCACGATTAGCCAGAGATTATCGGTACTCAGACGCAGATTTAACAATTTGCGGCAGGTAGTACCGAGCATAAGATCAATTCTTTTATACAGCCAATCTACCGCGAGCGCCAGCAACTTCGAATCGTGGTTCATCTCCTCGGCGATTTCCTCGGGGTCACGCAGTACCTCCTCTGCCGTCTGTCCCCAGCGGTACACTGTATTTGCCGGGTTTTCATAACGAGTCCTTTTCGGTGACCGCCACGCTTCATTGGCGGCGAACGGATTACGACCGGTTTGGCGATAAACCATGTACTGGTTAAACACCTCATCCAAGTCGTAATCTGCATTGTACATCGAGGACAACGTGGTGACCAGCTCTTGGATATCGTCACTGATATCAAATACTACGGTGATCATCAGAGTAAACCCTTAAAGCAATCAGACAGTCATTGTTGATCCATTCCAGTACCATTGCGGAGTTAACCCGATCGCCGGTAGCGTTAAGACCTTTCATACAACGGTACAACTCGTTTTGAATTACAGAACAGATCTCCATGATGAGCACCAGCTGGTCAGACGTGATGCCAGTGTAAAAGTTGATCCCCATCGACATGAACGCACGGATCAGTTGTTGATCGGGAGCTTGGCCGATTGCCGAGAAGGCGGTCTGTACTGCCAGTTCAACGACTTTACGGCGACAGAAGTTCAGCTCATGAAGAGCCGTAAGCAGATGATCAATGGGGTCGAGGATCTCATCAAAGGTGACCAGTAGGTTGACCGTCCTTACATTAGCTATCGACCCTGTGGAAGTTAAGCAGGGCATTGCCTGTAGCCCGGTTAAATTCACATCCATACATGTAGTACCCTTGGTTGGCAAGGTTAACGGTCATCTCAACCATCCCGTAGTAATGATCGACGATGATGTCGTAGAAGCTAGACAAGCACACATGGATAGCGCGCTCGGCGGCCATGGCAGCTTCCTCTTGTCGAATGTCGTTGGCATCAATGAACCCCGTGGCCAACGACTCCAGCATGTCATACAGCACTTGGTCATCACCCATGGCACGTGCGTCGAGAACCGCATTAAGTAAGGTCCCTAGATAGACGTAATTGTCGATTTCATCTATTAGTTCCTCAGGAATATGTTCGTAAAGGTCAACAAGGATATTAACCGTGTCGTTCATCGTTAGGGTCGCCTAATACCAGCATAAAGTCTTTGGATGCGTTTACCATGTCAACGTAAAGCAGACTGTCCTTTACGTTCACCATGCCCAAGTTAATGGCTTCGAAGAAGTTTGCATGTTCGTCGATCCAATTACCCAAGATCCGGTTAAAGTTCTGTTCGTTTATTTGTTCGGTTAGGTGATCGAGGTAGAAACTGTCACATTCGATAAAGTAGAAGAGGACCGCATAAAGCAAACTGGTCTGTCCGACCCGATCGGTCAAACAGATCCAGTTTTCATCTTGCAGCTCCTCTGGGAGTTCGAACACTACTTTCATGGCACGGACACCAAGTACGCATCTTCTCTGACCCACTTGACCCGGATCTTATCCGCTTTCCGGCGGGATAAGGTTCGGATCGCGATACCCAGTTCTTTGTAGAGCACACCCATCAACTCGTACAGGAAGATCATGATCAGTTCCGGGTCGTGACGCGGATGCAGGTCGGGGAGCATCGCATCGTACGTATGAAACGCACACTTGGTCAAACTCTCGCGCTTGAGCAACCCTTGCAATGCACGGGTCATCAGAAATTGCGGGGTGGCCGGGTAATACGCCCCCAGTACCCGACACTCTTCCTTGAGTCGGTGATAGACCTTGGAGTCTTCATCACGCCACGGGAATACAATGTGCATTCGCCCTCCTAGATAAATGCAGTCAGGAACAAGGTTCCGTTTTGCTTATTAAAGTGGTAGGCACCAATCGACTTGAACTGCTGACCGTTGAACAGTTGCTTGGCATACGCCACCAGTTGCCGCGCCGTGATGATCGCGTCGTAGTGACGGAACTGCTGGCGCAGCAACACTTCTTCGATCTTGCGCTCCGCTTCCATCGGGTGCATGATCAGTTGACTGTCCAACATCAGACCGGCGACGGTTTCCGTTACGTAACCCCATGCCGTGCCCAGTTCAGCACTCAGGGTTTGGTTAACATGCTCCATCATCTCGGAGACATCGAAGGTATAGGTAACGGAAACCATGGTCAGCCCTTACTACAGATTTACTTTCAAAAGCAGTGTTTCCCGAACCGGGTCGACACGGCACTCTTTAACTGATATCTGCTTGCCATACTTTTTAATCATGGTGGCGGTCATCTCGCTATAGTGCTGTTTCACCATGTCGACAATTTCCCGCATGCAATCGATGAAGTCTTCCAAGGCTTCGATCCACTGCTGTTCGGTCATGTCCTGGCTGTCGAGGTAGATCTGGTAGCGCTGGACCAGTTCCTTGAGGGGGGCATGGGAGCCGGTGACCAAGTGGGTGAAGGTGCCACGGGTGACTTCATTCAGCCATTCGACCGCAAAGGGTTTATCGACCGGGTAGGTTTCTTCAGTAGACACTTCCGGGTCCCACGGTAGATCTACCGGGAGTGGCGCTTGGTTGGTTTGCTGGGTAAGTTTCAGGACCCGGTCGACGTAGAGGTCGATATCTTCGTACGGGAATTCCAACAGGATGGACTGGGCTTGCATTCGAAACACCTCTTAGATAGTACTGCGGGGGCGAACTTTGAAACCGAGGTTTTCTTTTCGGTAGATCAGCTCAAGAAGACGATGGTCCTGCAAGAAGTTCACTTTGATATCACGGTAGAATTCTTCGAGGTAACCGTTGACCACGAAGTGCTCCGAGCGATCGTCTGGGATGCTGGCGATACTGTAACCGACCCCAATGTAGAACATGTGCATCGGGGTGATGGAACCAATGACGACGCCCTCGTCCTGAGCGAGGCGATAGTCCAGCCATTTCTCAAGTCCGTTTGCAAGTCGGAAGCGAGCCAATGCAGTGGCCGACTCCAGATTGTCCAACACCTCAGAGACACTGATCAGGTAAGTTTGCATTGTACTGCATCCCAAGTTTCAATTCAGGTAGATAATGTACGATTAAAAAACCGTTAGCCTTTGCTCCATATAGTATTCCTAGGTTGTGTTTTAAAGTACCGTCTGTACGCCACGGAAACGGGCCTAGGTGAAGAGATCGGCGATACCCAGTGGCTACCTACGGGGACAAAATAAAAGAGCATACAGAGGGAGCAGCTGCTCCCTCTGTATGTCCGGTTAGAACGAGGTACTGGTACCGTCACCGAAGAAGGCGCGGTTCAGCATGGGACCATCCACCTCCGGATCGTACGCTTCCTTGGGGAAATTCCCGTGCCAGTGACCGTCTTGGCATTCGCTGCACAGATAACGGCCGGCGGTACGTTGCTGGGTGGCAAAGATGTTGTCGACGCAACCACACTGGTCGCATACAAAGGAGTCAGTCATTTGTCGAGAATTTCCTTGATTTCAAGGGGATTGCCGGTGGCGACGAACGTCTTGAACTTTTCGCCTCGCTCACCGGTGAAGTAGAAGTTAATCATGGACTGGGTCAGGTCTCCATTTTCGAGCATGGCATCCAGCGTAGCTTGTCGCGGGTTTTCCGCTTCACGCAGCGCATGGAAGATCGCCATCTCCTCGAACGTGCAAGTGTGGTTTATGTAACCCGCTGCAATCAGGTACAGTTTGAGGTCCAGTTCGTTGCGATTGCAGAGAATGGCTGCACCGCGAATAGTCATCACTACGTCGCTGGTGCGAATGAACCCAGTGAAATCCAAGTTACTGAAGACTTCCTCCATCTTTTCAGCGGGAATGTTCTTCTTGCCCTTGTAGCGGATAGCCAACAGCCAGATCTTCCACGTGTAGCGGTAGAAGTGTTGGACCGGAAGCCAGAGGCGAAAGGCGGCGAGGATGAAGTTATCGAAAAGACTTTTGGCAGCGGCCATAGTTCACACCTTACAAACAAAAAGGAAGGGCATAAGACTGGGGGACCGAAGTCCCCCAGTCTTTGGTCACTTACAGAACCAGCATGCCGGTGACCTTGTCCTTGCTGGACACGATCGACGGCCCTTCCACACGGGCGTTCTTGCTTTCCTCGACCTGCTCGGAGATCTTGCCCAGCTTCGCCATGATCGGCTTCAGCGAATCGGTTTCGATACAGAAGAACAGATTGTTCTCGATATCGGTACCGGGTCGGTAGTAGCCAGCGGAGCTGTACTGGGGCATGGTCTTCGGTTGGGTTTCATCTTCATTGACCAGCAGGCTGGCCATGCTGAAGCATTCCGGGGCTTCGGCGTCCACCTGATCGGCGGAATCGAACACCTTGAGCATGGCCAGTTGGCTGCTCACGGAAGTCGACTTGCTGAAGTTGATCCAGTGGGAGAGGTCCTTGGAGTCCATCTCACGGTTCTGGCGAGAGCCCAGCACGGCGAGGGAAGAGATCACGAAGGTCGCTTCCTTGTCCACATCGGAGCGCTTCACGTCCCGGTCGTTGTTCAGGTAGTACATGACTACCGGATGCTCGCCGACACGGCTGATGTGGTCGAGGGACTTGAGGGTCTTGAAGGTATTGTCCGAGGTGATCGCCGATTCTTGCGAACCGATAACCACGGCTACAGCGTTCTGACCACGGCGCAGCAGTTCCGCCATGATCAGCGGACCGGCCACGGAACCGGTGCCACCGGCACCGGTGAAGATTACCACGTTCAGATCACAGGGAGCGTGGTCCTTGAGGATCTTCGGAACCATCATAGCGATGGCCTCGTGGTTCTCGGCGCGGATCTTACCAGAGCCGTCGAGGTCGGGCAGGACGAACACGTCATCCTGATTCGGCACATCGACGGTGTTGCTGCGACTGGTGTCGATGAAGCTGGTGAAGATCTCGGCGATGCCCGGACGGGGCTTCTTGGCGTTGACGTAGTTCTTGGCGATGTTCACACCACCGCCGCCGCAGCCATACAGACGCATGGTGCCCACGGGGCCATTGTAGGAAACGATCAGATCATTGGACGACATGGTTATACTCCAGGGTTGGATCTCTGCATAGTCATTGCAGAGCTAGTTAAGATTTACTGATGTCTTAAAGAGACTTCAGGCTGTGAGAGCAAATACGTAATATAGAACTGTTATTTTTTAGGATCAACATTCATATTGCTAAAATCATGTAAGGCCACACCCCTAAAAGGAGACCTGTGATGAACCTTATCCCCATCTGCATCCAGCGGGTGAAGTTTGAAATCCCGGCGGAGGTTCTACAAGAAGCCTTCATGCCGCGTCGTTATAATCCCAGTCGTCGAGAGTACAGCCTCGATAACCAACTGGGGGTATCCGTGGATTCGATCATCCGCAAGGAAGTGGTCGATGCGCGGGTGTCCATTGATGTCAACCTGTGCTCGGGTATCGAGACGGTCATTCCCTTGGTCGGGCTGGTGCAGGAACGTATCGACCCGTATAACTTCATCTACCGAATCCCTAAGGAACTCACGGGTGGGCGATCGATCACGGCAGTGTACTCGGTCAGCTTCAACCGGGGTAATGTCTACGGGACCACCTACTTGCCCACCTATGGCGCGTCGCCGCTACTGGATGTAGCCAATGGGATTTTCCAAGCCAGTGCTCCGATTCCGGCGATCAGTTCGGCGTACGTGACCCTTATCGGTGATAACACCGTAATGGTCAGTGATGCACAAGCCATGGGCAACGAAGTGTACCTGCGCTGTATGATCAGTCACGAGCCGAACTTCGCCAACGTCCCTCCGGCCTATTACGACGTGTTCAGCGAACTGGTGGTCTTGGCTACCAAGGCCCATATTTACAACAAGCTGATCATCGCCCTCGACGAAGGTCAACTACGAGCCGGCGTGAACATCGGTCGCTTCCGGGAAATCGTAGATTCATACGCCGACGCCAATCAGATGTACAAAGACCACATGCGCGAGCACTGGCGTGTGTCTTCTGTCATGATGGATACCACCAAGTACCGCCGAATTCAGAACGTGATCATCGGCGGTCGTCATTGATTGCATAAGAGGAAGTAGCATGAAATCGTTTCCGCTGGGCACTAACAACGCCATCATCAACGTCGTCGATGTAGACCATCCGTCTGACCTGATTCCGGAAAACAAACCTCTGCACACCGTGACCTTCGTCGGCAAGTCCGGCAAGGAAATGAAAGCCGTCGTTGCGTTCTACTTTACGGGTAAGTCACCGTACATCGTGCGTGAATCCACTCGCTACCGTAAGGTGCTGGAGGTCCTGCGCGCCGAAGGTCTGGTGCCGAAGACGGCCAAGGAAGCCAAGATCACCGTCGAGGAAGAAGGCTTCACGGGCAAGTACTACTTCGACCTGTAAGTACATCGAGGAGCCTTCGGGCTCCTCTTTATGCCGCTTACAAAAGAAAAAAAGAAAGACAGGTAGGGGATATCCCCTACCTGCCGATCCATCACTGTCGGATGAAAGATCCATGGATCTCCCATTCCAACAGCCTGCCTCCCCTTTCGAGGAAGAAGGACCACCGGTCGGGGCAATCGACGGAGTTCCAGTAGTACTGGAACGGCCCTACCGTGAGCCCTGCAGTGGTCTTCAGATCAAAGATCTGGTCCTCGGACAGGTCCCTCAGCCAGTTCAGAAGGGCGCGCTCCCCTTCTTCCCCTTCGCGGATGTGGTTGAGTTCCGCGTTGGTGTCGCGGATGAGGAGATCCTCGACACGGCGGCGTGCTTCCGCATAGAAGCGCAGGAAGCCGTCCTCCTCCTCGTCCTTGTTCAGGGCCTTGGCGAGTTTATACAACTCGCCTTGACTGGACCCGTCGGATTCGATGACCAGCTGCACGTACTTGGCTATCGAATCCGTTTTCAGGTAGATGCCCTCCTGCACGCGGGCAGGATCTGACCCGTAGGTCGTCATCCAGAGGATTGCCAGGAAGTCACCGCGGTTAGCGGCGGCGATGACTTCGTTGGCGTCTTCACCCATGAAGCTGGTTAAGACATTTCTGGACCGATTATCCAGCTCCCGCATGATACGCATTTCCAGCGTATCCAACGAGCCCCGGCGGGCGATGTACGCAGCGGCGGCTTCGATCTGTTGAGTGTAACTGTTCATAGCGTGTCCTCCTAGGACGTGAGTGGCGACAGTGCCACGGGTTATTGTCGAGGACTACTCCTTGACACCAGAACAATGTAGGTTTGAAATAGTTTAGAATCAAAAAAAAGAAACATACGTGGGGAGACCGAAGCCTCCCCTGTATGCACTTCACTCGTACGGATACTCTCCCGGAACTGGGATGGGTAATACCTAGACTTTTCTAATGTTACCTATCCCTTTACAAACATACTGGATTGTCAGATTCACGTTTTCAAGGGGCGAGTAGAAGGCCACCAGTTTATGACTGTTCTTGAGCCACTCGTGACCTTCGATCTGACGCATGACGTTCAGTAACGTGGTGGTAATGGGACCGGGGCGGGTATCTTTCACCCTCGGCGACAGCCACAAGGTTTTAATAACACCCGTGACCGATTGACACTGGAGCAGCACCAATTGGTTAGCTTCGACAGGGGTAGGTGTAACGGAACGGTCTTGTACCTCCACCGTGCCGCCATCCACTTCAACTCTGAAAGCGTTGATATTCGGCTGCAACCAAAGGCTGAGCGAACCGCTGGCGTGTTCTACATTGAATTCAGCGACGATGCGCACTGCTTCCAATGGGACGATGCCGTAGTATGCCAAGGAATCGGCCAGTTGTGTAAACACCCGAGACCATGCGATTTCGGGTAAGTTCGATGACACGTAATGCGTTGTCAGGCAGGTGTCTTTGTTGTCGTATGACTTGACCACCAGTTTCACGGCATTGATAGGGATGGTTACATCATCGATGTCGTCCGGCAAAATGGCATCGTAGACCAAGTTACCCCAATTGACAGCGTAGCGCTTCCAATTGTGGAGTGCGCAAACTGCATTGTTAGGTATGTCATTCATGCCGTGCCGTACTGGTTCCAACAGCTTGACGTTGCTCGGCTTTTGTTTACTCACGGTTATTGCTCCTATTTTGAATTTACTGCATAAAGGGAGGGTCAAATGACCCTCCCGTTTTATACCGGTTAGATGCTGGCGAAGCCAACGGCTAGGACGATGATCGCGATGATGATAACCCAAGGGATGCCCACCAACGCGATCAGAGGTTTCAATAGATCTTTCATGATACGGTTGCCCCTATGAAGGTGAATACAGCCACAGACAAGCCGAAGATACCGTCTACCGTGTTAATCACGGTTTCGGTAAAGTTACCAGAACTGACCACCAGCTTTGCACCAAGTGCCAGAACTGCAATCACACCCGAGATAAGAATCAGCATGGTTATTACTCCAACTGGTTATCAAAATAAGGGCAAATGAGAGACGCCCCTACACTAGGGTGATGTATCATTGAAAAAATCTAGAATCAGATCGCCCTAGCCTCCAGCCAGTCGCGTGCAGCGCTCAGCGCACTCGTTACCATCAGCGGTACGATCGAGCACAGTACACCCGCGATCATCAACATGAAACACATCCCCGACAGTGTACGGAAAACAAGCGTCTTCATTACTGCGCACCTTGAAAGTGGTTGTAGAACATGCAGAAAACCATGACGATCTGCACGATTGCACCGGTAGCCAGCACGATCAGAGTCGTAGTGGCCAACCGTTCGCTAGGGGACATGGAGTTCCACCATCGCTTCATATACTACCTCAGAAAAGCATTGAGCGTAAACATCCCCGTCCCTACAAACAGCACCAGTAGCCCTACCAGTGACCAGATGATCTCTCCGATCCATTCATCATCGTTCTCTCGCTCTAACTCACCCACGTCTGTAACCCCCTTGCGATATAGCTCGATTCATATCACTCACTGTGTTTGTATTTCTTTAATGTTGTATTTTTTTACAGTAAGGTGAGATTAAATGATGCGTAAAAAAGACGGCATAAAGTAGGCGCTTCGCGCCTACAGTAGGAATCTATCTTCTCTGTCATCTTACATTCCACTACCGTTCCATTCCAGATTCCGCCGAAGATAGAGCTATTATCTTACCCATCCCCCGCCATTTTGATTACTCGTTCCTCGCAATCAAAATGTCTCCCCCCTTCCCAAAAACCGAAGTGGTGAAGACATAAAATAACAGACCTTCCCGTAAAAGAAAATTCCATGTCAGGATCAGATGAGATTATCACATCAGCCCTACACAGGAAGCATTACCATGAAAGCACAATTCCCCCATTTCAACCTACATGACATCACCCTTGACCAGATCAAGGATACCATCAAGTCCATCGACATCCAGTTCATTGAACTGACCACGACTACCTTGGCCGTGGGCCATCTGGTCAACGGCTACGTCACCGTGGGTCAATCGGGTGCGGTCAACCCCGCCAAGTACAACTCGAAGATCGGTGAAGAAGAAGCCATCAAGGACCTGTACCGCAAAGTCGGTGACCTACTGGCCTACAGCAAGTACGATCGCCGACATCAGTACGAGCAGCTGTCCCTGCGGGCATCCGCCAACCCCGATACCAAGTTCATGGCCGCAATGGAGTACCTCGCCGACCCGGTGAAGTTCCTGGCCGGGGTGGATGCCTCCATTCCTGAACCCGACTTCGACAAGCTCTTCGAGAGCTACGAGAAGCTCAACCACAATTGCCGGTCGTGGGACCTGAACCCCACTCCCGCTCCCGCTCCCACCGGTATCCGTCTGGGTGCCACCTACGACCCGCACACGGGCATTCTGGTGCTGCGTGGTCCGACCGGTATGTTGACGCTGGATGTCAGTGATGACCGCGCCGAAATGAACCAATCGTTCGCCCCGTCGGTCAAGGTCGAGGAACAGGTCCAACTGGAAGAACTGGACACCTTCACCTTTACTGACCAAGTGCAACTGCCCCCGGAAGAACTCCAGGTCCGCGAGATCATCGCCGATGCGTTCGATCGTAGTATCCCGAAGGCAGAATCCCTGGGTCTGACCGGTGAACTGGCCAAGACGTTCGACTACGACGTCAAGCGTTACGCCGAAGTCCTCAAGGTACTCTTCGAGCGTAACGTCCCTCTCCGTCAAACCCTGATGGACCGTTACGTGGAAGACGCCCTGTATCGTGTGACCACCGCCTTGGTGAAGTGATGCGGCATAGAGGGAGGGCACGTGCCCTCCCTCTATATGCGTTTAACGCAGGCTTTCTTGGAATTCCTCGTAACTGAGGAAGATCCGATCCACGTCGAAGGATTGACGCACCCTCTCCAGTACTTCGCCGGAGTAGTTCTCCACACTGTCGGTCAACCATGCACCGGTTTGACGGGGCAGCTCACCCAGCGAGTCGATCATGTACGGATCGATTTCCGGAACGATAGCAAAGAGCGAATAGTCGTCGTAGAAATCTTCTTCTTCGCGTTCTTCCTCTTCTTCCTTTTCGATCATCTTGCGTACATGGTGCAGGATGGCCTCACGGGCTTCCATAGAAGCCGTTCCACACCAATCGCGACCAACCACCGTGTAACCTTCCACACTGGGGATGTGGCTCACCGTAGCGCCTTCAGGGATGTAGACGCCAATCACGGGACCTTCGCCCTTGCTTTCCAGATGACTGGCAGCGCCACCAAAGAGCGATCCGAATTTCGATTGATAACTCACGCGAGTACTCCGTTGTTATTGAAAGGTCTATATCAAATGGTGTGATATGAACCACATTCCACCGAGGACGTTTTATGTCTCCCTCCGTTAAACAGGTCTTTGCCAAAGGCTGTGCCGACCTGAAGATCGACCGTGCGTTTATCCGGCGGTTGAGCCAGTACACCCAGAACTTCGCCAATAAGAACGAAGACCACATCGCCTTCTTCGGCGGTAACCTCATGGGGGTTCACCCGGTTCGGTTCCGTCCCGAGGATCGCAACCGGTGGTTCGACGATATCCTCATTGCTGACGAGGCTGCTCTGGAAGAAGACCTGCACACCGTCGATGCCGTGTATCCGCCGGAAGACCGAGCGGCCGGAAAGGAAGTGCGTAAGGTTTCCGGTGACATCATGAACATGTCGTTCCTGTGGCTGACCCATGCCATCTACAGCAGCCCTCACTTGAGTGCCAGTGAAAAAGAAGCTGGGATGCATGACACCATCCTGATGATGCAGTACAAGTTCATCACCAGCATTCTGGCCTTCTATTTCCGTCATCCGGCTGACGAAGCGGTCGCCGTGGCCACCTACGCCGCGCTGACCAAGAAGTACGGCCTGAAGGTCTACGGTTCATGGGGTGCCCTTCTGGATGCCCGTACCAAGGACATCCTGGCCAAGAACAGCATCCATTACAAGACGATCACGCATTTTGACGATGACTTCAAGATCGTCTACATGTGCAACGACATCCAGGGTAGGATCAAGAGCATCATCAACAACATCCGTGATGTGTTCGAGACCATCCGCCTGAACCCCAAGGCATCGATCCGTTCCACCAGTTCCATGGTGACGTTCGACGGGGTGACCAGTGCCCGTGATAAGCAGCGACAGTTTCAGACGTACCGTCGTTACATCCACACCGTCATCAGCGATAAGCCCTCCTACATCCGCGAAGAGTTGGTGAAGATCGTTTCCAACGCCATGCCAGTCATGCCGGAGAAGCTGCTTCGTGACGCGTTGGACTACACTTCGGTCAACTACGGTCCGCGCGGCGACAAGGAGATTGAAACCTTGGTCGACGATGTACTGACCCATGCGTTTGACACCATCGCCGCCAACCGGTCGTTGATGGGCAGTAACCTTGACGTTGGTGCCGTGATCGCCAAGTTGCGTTCGCTGTATATGGCCTCTAGGTCGTCTGATCCGCTGGTGCTTGGAATGCGTACCCTGTCCGAGAAGATCGTTCGTCGGTGCGTGAAATCCAAGAACGATGCCGTGATCGCTGCCGTGCGTACGGGCCTTTGCCTGTACATCGTCCTGCGTACCTTCTCCATGAATTTCTATTCGAGGTAACCATGTCCGTTAAATCCGAAGCGTTATCGCCGCGCACGTATGGAATCTGCGCAGTGCATTGTTTATCTGGTTGAAACGGTCGGTAGGAAAATAAAAAAGATAGAGAGGAGCCCGAAGGCTCCTCTCTATGCTGTCAGGAGCGCTTGGCAAGCCAAGCCTTGATCTCCCGATGCAGAAGGGGGTAGTAGACCCCTTCGCTGGTGATCTTCTTAATCTGCGCATCCTTGATGCGCATGATGGTATCGGCAGTTTGTTCTGCCGATAATTTACTTGCAGAACTGATCGAGGCAATTGCCTCGAAGTAGTTCTTTATCGGCTCAGATTGCAAGGATGCCACCTTGTAATCCTGTTTTACTACATCAAACGCAACATCCATGGCGGTGATCAGTTCGACCACTGCCGAAAAAACGATTTGCAGATCTTGAGAGTTTACTTTGACGAATTCCATATTGAACCCCTAGTGCTCAGGTTAAGTGTATCCCATTGAAGACCAGTCTAGATCTTCAATGGGATACTCCCTCTTACGAGGGAGCTGGACATTCCTTTGCCCTAGGTCGAGACTTACGCCTCGACCCATCCCACATGTTTGAACACGTTGATTTTCCGTATACTGCCATCTGCCAACAGTTCCTCGACCGACACGCGTTCCGAGAACGCGTAGAGGGGCATAACCCCCTCTTCCTTCAGTGCACGCTCGAGAGCGGGCATGAGGTACGGGGCGCCGCCGATCATGGCGGCGCGGCATCCCATCACCAACATGGCGATGGCTTTGGCGCGCTCTTCGATTTCCTCCTTGGTGGGGAGGGTGGCGAAGGTGAGAAGCTTCACCAACATCTTTCGATCCTCGCCGACGAGGTCGAATACGCCCGCTGCCACTTGCTCTTCAGTAGCATTGTGCTGGGTCAGGTTGGCGATCTTGTTCATGCTGTGTCCTCCTAGGACGTGCGGGGCGACCGGATTGTCACCCTCGTTAATCCCCTATAGGCGGGGGTGGGTGTTACTTACTTGACGCGCATCGGTGCGTCAAGGTTTTGGAGGTCTTGGAGCTGTTTCTGCTCAACAGCACGTTGAGCAAGTCGAAAGAGGTTGGTGTTCTCCAACTCTTTTCGCTTACGGCGTTCGATTCTTTCGCGGATTTCGTGCACTTCATTGATCTCACGGAACATATTAGACTCCTTAGTCTAAAAGGGTTATTAGGTACTTGAGTGTACCCTGTCACTCGAACAATGTATGATCGAAAAGAATTGGGATCTAATCCTAGACGGCATACAGGGGAGGGCTTCGTGCCCTCCCCTGTATGCCGTCAGCACATCACCACCGAAGAGGACGGTTGGTATCCGCCCCGTCCCCCAAAGCGTCCGGTTCCGTTGATCGACGCATAGCGTTCCGGTTCAGCGGTTTGTCGCGCGCCTTGTTGTTTCTGCCGGTTACCGATCGCACGGCGATCACGGGCTTCTTCAATCAGGGCGTCGATGCTGCCGGCGTCCATACCCAAGCCACCCACATCCAAGCGGGCGTAGATGGAGTTCAGTCGGTGTTCCAGTCGCATGATCTGGTATTCGTCTCGTGCGACCTTGATCTTATCCAAGACTTCTTCCAACTCATTCCGGAGTTGTTTTTGCAGTTCTGCTTCCCGTGCCGCTCGCCAGTCGGTGGTCTCCACCGCCATTTCGCGCAGCTTGCGTTTGACCAAGGTCTTGTCGATCCCGTAGTGTTCCAAGTTCTTGGCGTAGGTCAGGAACCAGTGCGTCAACAGCCACGAGATGACATGGTCGTCATGGAAACCATTGCGGTGGTCAATCCGACCGTTCTTCACCACCAGTCCCGAGATCTCAGCGGCCAAGTCCTTGTCTCGTACCATCGCACCTGCCAACTTACCCGCTTCTTGAATCACGCTGCCATAGAGCAGTTCACGTAGCGGTCCGTTGGTGGGGAACCCGAAGTACCGGCGCCAGCGGTTGTAGTGGTTAGGTGACATGGGATTGCGCAGGTACTCTTTGTACTCCAGCTTTTCTCGGTCACCGTCGTTGATGTGGTCGATGAACTGACTGTAGATCCGCCGTCCCGGATCAATGCCCACGGTGGGCAAGTGAATCAGCAAGTAGTCCAAGATGGCAATCCAAGTTGACTTGTTTTCCGGTACAACTGTCAGCCCCTTGAAATTAGCGATCAAACGCGCCAGCCAACCCGAGAACAGTTGCAGGTTGGTTTCATTGATCGACCAAACCCCGACGGTTTCCAGTGTACTGACGTCAGTGATCACCCCAGTGATACTGTCTCGACCCGTGGCGTTGGAGGTATCGACCCCCATGACCAGCTGTCGACCACTCAACTTGTTCTCGACTTCTTCCTTGGGCACATACCAGCGGATGATGTAGCCAAGACTACTGAACACCTGACTGTACGGTGCGTCGATTACATGCTTGCGAATGGTTTCCAGCACCGAGGTGGGCAGCGGGTTAGAAAGACTACCGGCCGTCCATTCGTTCAAGAAGTCGCGACGGGCATCGTCACCGGACTGCTTAGAATCGGCGATGCGCTTGCGGAGCCATTCATCCGTAAAGCCCAGCTGACGGTGGCTGAAGGTCCCGTTGACCATCAAGGAGTCTGTCTTGCAACGTGCACTGACCACCTTGTACAGGGCCTTCTGATCTTCGCAGTCCAGTACGCATTCGTCCCAGACCATCGAATCACTGAGCAGCTTGTAGGCAAAGGAACCTTCTTCACTGTCAAGCTTACCGGCCGTTGACGTGAAGATGTTACCGTAGGGCAAGCCGTTACGAGCCGCTTCTTCACGCGCTGCACCCGAACCTGCCAGCATCGCCGGCACGGAGATCTGAACAAAGCGCAGGAATGCCACTTCGTCGATATGGTTCATGGCAGCGGTCAATCCACGACCGATGTTCAGTGCCGCGTCTTCGTTGGCTTGAGCCTGTACAGCCACCAAACGGTTGCCTTGACCGTAGTTGGTGAACTCTTTCTGGTTGTCGGTGTCCGAACGGACGATGTTAACCAGATAGGGCGGCAGCAGCTTACGGATCTTCTTCAGACGCGCGATGTTTTCTTTAATAAGGTCAGCGTCTTTGGTGAAGAGGTTGGCACGGGTGTTTTCCGTTCCGAAAATTTGGTACCAGTTGTGCAGTACGTCAGTGTTCAGCGACTTACCCGTCTGACGGATCTGGACGAGGAAATAGTCGATGTGGTTGAGGAAGCACCACCACAGGGAGATGTTGGCGCGGTTAGCCCGCAGCTGCACCGGTGTGTCACCCGAGACCGGCGGTACGCGTACCACTTCACGCAGGTAGTACCACGGGTTGAATTTGCATTCAATCTTGATGCGGGTTTGGGTCACCTCATCCAAGTTTGGATCATGGGGGTCCACCCCTTGTAGCTCCGGTTGCATCAACGCCAAAGGAAACAGGCAGTTCTTGACGCCCATGTGCCGATACAACATCACCAGATCGATGAAACTCTGGTTGCTGGTTTTGAAGTCAGCAATGGCACGCGGAAACCGTGCCCAATCCTTTTCAAACAAAATCATACAACGCTCACTTAGCATACGGAGGAGGGGTACCCCTCCTCCGTATGCCGTTGGTTAGTTGATCTGATGGCACGATAGACCGGTGACACCCAGATACAGGTCGGTAACCGGTGTTCTGTAAATCCACTCGACGAACAGGGTCTCCCCTTCGTTCAGGTCGTAGTAGATCGGCAGCTCTTGGTTCCACTGATCCAGCATGAACTCGGTACGACGACGCGCCGTCGTGATAGCGAACATGTTCGGCAGAGGGGCCTCGGCTTCGGTCTGCGTGTCGTACAGCGGCTTGACGCCGTAGTACAGGGCGCGCAGCCAGGTTTCCACCGTGGGGAAACCGTTGCCGATGTTCACTCGCCAGTTGTTGGTGTTGATGAACGTCACCGCTGCCTTCAGGTTGTCACCGAAGACTTCGGTGCTGTTCGGGTCGAAGGCCACCGTCCAGTTGGTCTGGTCGAGCGTGCCACGGGTCTTCAAGTGGATCGCCAGCGTCTGAACGTGACGGTACGAGTTGTAGCTCGGGTCGACGTCCTTGAGGTTGATCGCAAAGGCGATCTTCTGCGTGGAGATATAGTTGAGACCATCGAAGGCCGGGGAGTTCTGGTGCAGTTCCACCAATCCCTTGGGAACGCGGTAGTACTGATCGCGATCCAGGCTGTACAGCCAGAAGTCCAGCTCGTAGCCATTGACCTCGCCCTTCCAGTTCGGATAGGCAAACAGCTTGACGCTGTAGCTGTTATCCGCCCGGACGGTGATACCCCGATAGGCTTCAGCGATAGACCCGTTGGCCGTCGGTCCTTGCACGTAAGAGTACTCGGTGTCCGACAGGCGATAGTTCAGGGTCAGCGGTACCGGCTGACCTTCAATAGTCGGCACGTAATGACGCAGACCAAAGAGCGAGAACTTATCACTCACGTCTCCGGTGATCGGCAGCTTGACGATATCGCCGTTGCTGTATTCCACCACCCCTTGCAGGGTGATCGAATCGACGTTGAGGTTGATCGGGAACTCGATGACCTGCGGATCGCTGGCACTGAGGAACGGGCTTTCCAAGCGGATGCCGGTGATGTAACGCAGGTTGGATTCAGAGCGACGAGCCAGCGAGGTATTTTCCACCAGCAGCTTGCCTTTGGAAACCGGCGTTCCGTTCGCCGCGTAGGCCACGTAACTGACCACTTCACCATCGACCAGCGGGACGCTGGTGAAGGAACTGGTCGGGCACTTGATGGCGGTGTTGGTACGGTCCGTGGTGGCTACCAATTGCAGGGGGATGTTTTCACCCAGCAGGTTACCCGCTTGGTCGTAGTGGGCCGAGATCACCTGACCGGTCTCGCTGACGTCCACACCCTTGAACAGCTTGAGGTGGGTGACCTCGGTGCCGTACAGGTGCAGTCGACGGTCGATCTCCAGCGTGTAGGGGATCTTACGGGTATCCACGTACACTCGCCACGTTTCGGACTGGTAACCCGGTCCTACGCCGAGCAGCAGCTCGCTCTGGTCCACGTCGGTGTTGGTACTGGGGGTTTCCCACAGTTCAAGTTGCGACAGACCGGTAGTGTAGTCCACCGACTTGACGCGATACCAGCCGACCTTCCAGTCGCGTACCGCGTCGTTGACATTCGGGACGTAGACACCGGTCCCGTCAGGACCGGTGTAGATCTCCCAAATGGCAAATTCCCGGTACCCTCGGTCCGGGTCGACAATATATCTGCCAGGAGCATCACTCATGTCTTTTACTCACTTAGCCGTTGAGGTTGGGGTGTTTGTGATCGGGGGTTTCATGCTCAAACCCGGACTCGATCCGAATGAACCGGGTAATATCTACCTTATCATTCAGGTAAATGCGGATCACCCGAAGCAGGAACCGGTACTGGTAGACGTTCAGCGTCACTTCGGTCATCAGGTTGTGCGGGTGCACGGAGACGTACCGGAAGTCGATGTCCTTGCGGGTCGGCTCAAAGTCCAGCAGCCATTCGTACTCGGTCAGTTCATTGCGTACCTGTACGTCGGTGTAGTGCCCTTGGTAGTTACGCATATCCAAGAACCCGTTCTTCATGTCATTCATGATCTTGCACACGAACGGACTGTGAATCGGGTACAGTCCCGAGATCGGGTTTGGCACGGGCAGCTCAGGCTCAGGAAGTTTTGTCGACAGGTAGTTGGCCACCTGACGATCCACTTCCAAGGACTTCTCACGCAACCGATACGTCTCCTCCGAACTGAAGGTCCGCAGGGGGATTACCGGATGGGTGATCTGATACGGTGCGCCGTTGCGCAGAACGCTGGTCCTAACGCCGGAGTCATTCTCCGAGAAGTTCAGCGCTGAGCGGTCGAGCAACTTACCGTCGCCGACAATACGCACCACTTTGTCATCCCGTACATCGTACCGACCGTTGACGCTGAGCAGGCCATGTTGCACAAAGCCAAACTCCGCCGGTTCCGGGCGCGACAGATCTTGGTTGCAGAACCCTAGCGCTCGGATGCTGACTCGTTGTGCATCGAGTTCCGGTTTGTAGTGCAACTTGTTGACGATCACCACCTCGGGCCACTGGGCAAAGTAGTCCAGATTCTCGATCAGCGGATGACCATTGAGCCACAGGTCGAACTGACCAAACGGGACATCGACCCGGTCATTGAGCAGCTCACCGTTCTGCCGCAGTTCTACGGCGTTGACGGTAAAGCGCAGCAGCTGATCCTGGTAGCTGAGGTTCAGGTCATACGCAAGGAAGCTGAGGTTGCTGCGTACCATGGTAAAGGTCGCACTGGGTGACGAGTTCCAGTAGATCCGCCCATCGCTGATCTCGTACATTTCGCTACCGGTGACATCCCGCCACTCGCCTACGGGCTCGTCGAAGAAGACGTCCTTGATGTAGAACCGGTAACTGGCGTCCGGGTTGACATCCTGTTCTTGTTGTCCGTAGACCGTATCCAGGCGTTGTCCACCTCGACCGACCACCCCTTCGATCATTGCGCACTCGTCACTGCGTGCCGGGTAATAGCTGCCTTTGGCGTGGTAGTGCCAATTGATCAGGGTGCCATCGGCGCGGTACTCGTAGATGGTACTGTCTTCCCACAGCCCCACAGGCAAGTCTACCCCTTTGGACACCGGATCAATCTTCAACGGGGTATCGGCCAACAGCTTACTGATGGCGTTGTACCCGTAGGCATCCCGAACCGTATCATGATCGATGGTACCCATGGGTGCGCGCATCAGTGCCGGGTATGCACTGGCCTCCAGATTGGCGGCCTGCCACACGTCCACTGTGGAATCTTGCCCCACCATAGCTTCGAGGATTTCATCGTCCTCTAGACGATAAAGTTCCTTGATCCGGTGATGCTCGTCCACCAGTTCCCGTTCGTAACCGCTGTCACGCACATAGACCTGCACCGACAGCGTATTGATGTCGTACCAGTCCGGATGATCATCCACGTACGCCGCTACGAAGTCTACCGGGATGCTGTAGTCACGGTGAGTCACCATGCGCACAGCGTTCTCGGCGTTCTTGTGGTAGTAGACTCCATCGAGCAAGTGATCGGACCGGCGTTTGATCAGGTAGAAGTCCAGATCGTCCAGGTAGTCGATGGTGCCCCGGTCGTAGCCTCGTGGATGCAACAGGTATTTCTGCTGACGATCCAAGGTGCTCAGGAAGCTGGGCAATTCACTGACTTTGAACTCGACGATCTCCCGGATGCTGCTGTCACGGAAGAACTCCACTACATTGCCCACTGTCATGGTCTGCGGGGACAGGTTCTGTACCCGTCGCCCGTTGACGTACGCCACGCAATGACCTTTGCGGTTCTTGGCAGCTTGCCAGCGACTTTGCATGTTGGTCAGGTCGGCGGTGGTCCTCAAGGTTGCCCCGTGGACTTCAATCCCCTCCCCCGTGTCCGTTGAACGCTGGAAGTAGGCATTGGAATACACCCGCAGGTACACTGGATTGTTCCCGGCGTCACCGATGGAGGGATGGTCCTTTACCGCTAGGATGACGTTGTCATCCATGGTGCGCAGGATGTACGACGTGTGACGGGGGAACTCCACCCCGTTTTTCAGGTACACATTGACCAGCAGATCGCTTTGCTGACAATGCTTGTCCAGCGACAACCACTGGTTATAAGTGCTCAGCAACCCGAGCAGTTCGGGAGTGATCTCACCAATCTGAAAAACGTGGTACCATTCTTTGCTGGTTGGCAAGGGATACTGGGTCCAGAGAATCCGCATCTGGTTGACGACCCCAGTGAAGGGACTGATCCTCGCCGGAGCGAGGATCACTTGCCGGTCTTGTTCGGGAGTGCACCATACGTTCTTCAACGCATGGTTGACGATATAGTCGAACGTAGACATGGTGGCTCCGTGTTTAGCGCTTGTTAATCAAGAACGTAAGGTTCTTGGTGAACTCCCGATCGTTCCCAGCGCGCGTGGCCAGTTGACTGACCTTACCCAGTACCGTGTTCCGGTAGCTTCGAGCATTGATCGCCGAATACAGGAGAGTAATAAAAGTAGGCGGGTGTTCCAGTGCCACCGCTACGGTTTCCTTGCTGTTGGCACCGAACCAGCTACCACCCAGCATGGCATAGAGCAAGCCCACGCTGACCTGTTCCATACGCGGCGACTGGACTGTCTTCTTCAGCGCTGCCACCAGACCTGGCAGGTCGGCGATGTACTCTTGCCCATCAACCAGCGGCATGATGATCTGCGTCGGAATCTTGGTCCAGCGGTTGATTTGACCGACAGCCTTCATCTTGACGGTTTCGTCGAACTCGTCAGCTTGGTAGAAGAGAGCGATGTAGTACAGACCCACCAGCGTCATGATCTCGGAGACTTGCAGCGGGTCCAGGCCCAGGCGCGTACCGATGTTCTTGCTGATCCAATTGATGAACACTTGCGGTGCGATGTCGCCACAGCGCAGGTAGTCCAGTCGGTCAAAGGTACCGGACTGCCATTCGTTCTGAATCTTGGCACGCAGCATCTGGAACTCGTACTCGGTGTGGTTGGTGATCCGCCATGGTGTGGCTTCACCACGGGTCATGGACATGAAGCCACGGGCATCGAACAACACGTTCGGCACGTCGCTGCGATCGAAGTCCACCCACGACAACGGCTGGGTAAAGATCGGGATATTGGTCGATCCCGACCCTACCATGGCGATGCCTCGTTCCAGTTGAATCAGGTTTCCCATGTTCTTTTCGGTGATCACTTCGGCAAGGATATTCTTGAGGTTATAATCCTTGCACGGTGTCGTTTGGTAGGGCGTAACGAACATTTTGATAACCTCACATTAAAAATTTAAAAATACTATGTGTGATGCCGCCTTATTTTGCATAAAAGGTTTAAAAAGACCATTGGTGCAAAGACGGCTGCCATACCATTCGTTTTAACGAGACTTCTTGCGCAAGAAGTAAAAACCCCTAGGGAGACAATTATGTCGACTGTCAGCATGTCCAGTTCTTTGCCGCGCACGGTCATCCGTGGCTTCAAAGACAACAGCGGCACCCCGCAGGTTCTGGAAGAAGAAAGTCTTCCTATCCACCTGCCGCTGTTCCCGCTCTTTACCGAGTGGGGCCCCGCCGACGATGCTCTGCTCGTTGGTGGCGGTGGTGCAAACGCCATTTATGGCGCCAACTCGTTTGATGGCGGTACCAAGTATGGTACTCACCAAACGGAACTGGCCAGTCGAGTGCTCTCGGCTGCTAACCTGGCGTTCATTCGCCGTCTGGTTCCTGAAGATGCGGCAACCGCTCGCCTGCGTCTGTGCATGGACGTCCTGAAGACCGAAGTTCCGGCGTATGAGCGTCGAGACGACGGTAAGTATCGCTTGGATGAAAGCGGTCAACCGATCCCCACCGGCAGCACCATCCAAGGTCTGAAGGTCAAGTGGATCGCCCTGCCCATCGATGAAGACTTCGGTATCGCCGAAGTGCTCGAAGGTACCCAACAGGCCGCCGACGGCACTCCGTCCGAGCTGTACCCGATCGCCGATCTGGAAGCCCGTTTCCCCGGTGAACGCGGTAACAACATCGGTTTCCGTATGGTCGCTCCGACCAGCCTGTCCAGTGAACCGGCCAACCTCGACCTGATCGAGGAACTGGGTGCGTTCATCTACCGCTTCTACGTGGTGCGTCGTGCCGATGCCGCCTCCACTGCGGTGATTGCCAACACCATGTTCGGTGAGCAGTACGTTCCGTTCACCTTCAAGCCGAACAGCAAGGACCGTTCCACCGGCCAAGAGTACTTTGCCGATGACGTGATCCTGCAAGCGTACGAATCCGAAGACCCGGAAGAGTTCGCCGGTTACGGTCACTTCGCCCGCATCAAGCTGTACCATGAGAACCTCCAAGAGGTCCTCAGTGCCGCCCTGGAAGTCGAAGAAGAATACGGCCTGCTGCCGCAAGTCGAAACGCCCGAGCACTGCATCAACCTGCTGACCGGCGTGGCTGCCAGCGGCGTGCCCTACTACGCTCTGATCGTTGACGGTCCGGGTGAAGGTGGTCTGCTGTTCTCCGAGTCGTCCAACCACTTTGCGCAAGGTGGCTCCGACGGTACCCTCGGCGCAGAAGCGTACGACCAAGCAGTGGCCACCGAACTGGAATACTTCGGCGAAGGTGAGATCCCGTATTTCGACACCGCCATGTACCCGTTCTCCTGCATGTACGACACCGGCTTCAGCATGGAGACCAAGAAGAAGTTCTCCAACGTGTTGCAACGCCGTGACGTGTGGCTGGCCATCTGCACCCAAGACGCCAACCGTCCGCTGAACAGCGCCTCGGAAGAGTCGTCCATGGCGGTGGCCCTGCGTGCCCATTTCCGCAGCGTGCCGGAATCGGAGTACTACGGTACCCAGACCTGCCGCGTGGTCATCGTCGGTCACGCCGGTAACCTGGTGGGTTCCCGCTACAAGGGTATCCTGCCGTTCGTGGTCGCCTTCGGTGAGAAGTGCGCTCGCTATATGGGTGCCGCCACTGGCTACATGAACCCGAACGCCAACTTCGAGCGGGCACCGGGTAGCACCGTGTCGGGCTTCATCCGTCACAACGCCAAGTTCAAGCCGGTCATCGCGAAGAACCGCGACTGGAATAACGGCCTGATCTTTGCCCAGAACTTCGACCGCAAGTCGATCCACTGGCCGGGCTTGCAGACCATCTACGACGACAACACCTCCGTGCTGAACAGCTTCTTCAACATGGTCATCGCCTGCAACCTGACCCGTATCGGTGAGCGTGCATGGCGAGTCTTCGTGGGTGACAGCCAATCCGAGAACAGCGAATTCCTCGCGCTGATCGACGAGTACATCGTGGAGCAGACCAACGGTCGTTACCATGACCGTGTGGATGTGACCCCGCGTTCGTACTACACTGCCGCCGATGAGCAGCGTGGTTACAGCTGGCACACCGACATTACCTTCAGTGGTCAAGGTATCAAGACTGTCGAAACTCTGACCATCATCAGCGAACGTCGAGGTAACGAAGATGGCGCGGCATAAGGACTCGCTTCTGAGCAACGTCAACCGTGTCTACAACCAGAATCAGGATGCACCGATGGTGAACCTGACGATTGGTGGTCAGAACGGTTACCAAACCGACCTGCGTTACTTCCATGCCAACACGGACTACGTGCGGCGTAACGTCATTGCCAAGCTGATCGAAGCCCCCTCGGGCTTCCTGCTGCTGGACAATGGCCAGAAGTACATCGAGGCCCTCAAGGCCATCGTGGAACTTCACGCCCAAACGTGGGACGGTCTGAACAAGACCCTCACCGTGAACAGCGTGGAAAGTGCCGTAGGCGGCGCGGGTGAAATGCAACAAACCCCGTCGAACGTGACCCGCGCGCGTTCGACCCCGAGCCTGACCATTCCGGAAAAGTATGGTCGTCCGGTTGCGGCCCTCCATGAACAGTGGATCACTCAGCTGATCATGGACCCTGACACCAAGGCTCCGGGTATCGTCACCAAGACCGGTCAGAAGCCGACCGACTTGCTGCCGGATGTCTACGCGATGACCGTGCTGTTCTTCGAACCGGACCCGACCTTCACCAAGGTCAACCGGGCATGGCTGATCGGTAACATGTACCCGACCAGTGCGGGTGAAGATACCGGTCGCCGCGACAAGAGCAGCGACGGTGAAAACGTCACACTGACCATCGAGTACACCGGCATCCAGCAGGTCGGCTTGGCCGTCAACCGCTTCGCCCAGAAGATCATGGACTCCATGAACCTGACCGGCACCAACCCGAACTTTGCTCCGGCCTTCGTCGATACCATCGACAAGAACGTGGCGCGTGTGACCAACGGTTACACCGAAGCCATTGCCGAGGCCAGTCGGACCTTCATCAAGCCGTAAGGCGATGGGCATATCGGGGAGCCTTCGGGCTCCCTTTTATGCCGTTATGGATGGACCGCTTTCTGCCATACTCCCAATCGGGTTAACCAGCCGTTTAAAGGCGATCCGAGCGTGGGGGCCACAGCACCAGAATTATTGATATACCCGCCAATGATCATTGGAATATCGATCGGTCCTTTGGTGCCAGCGAAGGTGCGTGTGCTTACAGGGACACCATCGAGATAGTGGGTGAACACATTGCCATCTCTTACTACTGTCTGCCGATGCCAGCCTTGTGAATTCGCACCCGCAGTCTCTAGGAGGGCATGGACTTCGGAGTGCGGACTGATGTGGAATTGAACGGAATCCCCCTTGGTGCACACGATAAACCCACCAAGATTTTCTACCTGTTTCCATTGACCCAGCAGAGTTCCAAACCCGTTGACAATGGCTTTAGGCTTGAACCAAAAGTCAATGGTAAAATCGCCCGTGAGTAGGTTCGGGGTATAGCCATTCCAACCAATAACAAGGTAACGGTAAAGGGCTCCGTCAAAGTAGAGCGATTTGATACCTAGGCTAGGACCTTCATCGCTAACAGTGACATTATTGTAATTGGTCAACGTGTTTTTCAGTTTAGAATGGTCTAAGATATTCTCGCTGCCAACAGGCTGGTCACTAGGGTCGATAAACAGAATCGCATCATCGGGAATGTCACTTAATTGGCGCCTTGAAAAGAGTGCTTCGAACATGACAATGTCTCACGGTCTCGGTAGCCTTTAGTTATAGGATTTTACAAAGAAAAAAGAATATGGCTGGGGGGATCACCCCCAGCCATTATTCCTATCGCTGCTTCGCAGGCTGCGGAGAGAGAGCCTCCGCTAACGATTTCTCCAATTCGGCGGTCATGTCGGCGAGGTCGAGGTCGCCGATCTTCTTGACCTCGACAAGGGTTTCGAAAGCCTTGTTGACACCCAGAGCGCCGGCGACAGTGCCGGTGAGAAAAGCAACTGCCCTTAACATTGTTTGTCCTCCTCCTTCTGATTGTTCTGGAAAGGGTTCTTGAGTCCGAGCTTTACCTCGCACCCCAGGGTCCGTTCCATCTGCCGGATGTTCCGGTAGATTTGAACTCCTTGGATACTGCCGCCGATGACGGCGCCAATAAGAAACGAACGAAGCATGGTGTATCTCCTTTGTGGCGGTTAACAGTAGAAGCGTTACGCTTCTGGTCACAACTACAATGTAGGTTTGAAAAAATGTGGAATCGACTGCTGGCTTAACGAATTGTTAAGAACTGCCGTCTGGTCATCGACAGATAACGATAGAGTTTATTAATGAGTTTAGCCTTCGAGGACCGAGGTTTAGCAATAGGCACTTGCTTCCTGTCTTCGATCAAAGGTTCGAGCGTATTCAACACATTGCTGAGATTGAGGTAATAACGGATTGCGACCGAGTGTCGATCATCGAGCATTCGAATTCGATCTTTTGACCGAGCGTTTCCTTTACGTGTATCGATGAAGTCGCAATTATCAGGTAAGACACCGTCCAACCTTTTCATTACCTTACGTTTGCGCAGCTGGCGTCGAGACATAGGCACCAGCTTACCATCATCGCGTCGCATCATGATCTTAGTTTTATTAGACATGGCATGTTACCAAAGTGAAAAAGAGTGGCGGTTCGTGTGTTGGCCCAAAAAGAATTCCTGTATTGGCTCCCTCTCCTGCCGGTGCGGTGCAGGAATCAAGACAGGTTCGCTAGCGGGGTGATCAGTCGACCCCCCGAAACAATTGGTTTACCCCAGTACGCAATGGAAAGGTAACGGTGTAGCTTCGCCTCCCGTTTCAATGCTGCTGGTTTTCGATACGTATCACATCGCCAGTTCCGGTCAAGAAAAGGATCGATGAGGTAGGTAAGGGTTTCGGTAAGATGGTAACGATATCGACGGGCCTTCGACTTGGGGAGGCGCTTACGATTCTGAGAACGATGATACGATGTTACGATAGTGAGAACATAGTCGTCGAACGTGACACCAGCCGCACGACTAATGTCCTCGTAGGTGAGCTTACGTTTACGAATCTGTCGACGTGACGCCTTAGACTTCTTGTTCATGGTTTCGCCTCAAAAATAAAGCAACGATGGATACGGCATAAAGCGAGGAGTCCGAAGACTCCTCGCTAGACCAGGATCAGTTGTTGAACAGCGACTCGGCTTCAGCGGCCAGGTAGTCCTGGACCTGCTTCAGGCTGTCACGCTTGCCACCGATACCGCTCAGGTACTGGACCTTGGTGACGCCCTTCTTGGTGAAGGTCTCGCCGTTGGACGGGTTGCGGTAGCTCTTCTCGCGATGGTATTCCACCGCGACACGATCCAGGGCCAGCGGAGCAGTGACGCTCAGGACATTGACGTCTTTGTTGTCCTTCATGTGCGGACCGGCTTTGCGACCGAGGACCAGGGTCAGAGCGTCGGCGACGTCCAGGTTGTGGTTCTGGGTGGCTTTGACCAGATCGATGTTCAGACCTTCCGGCAGGGTTTCGCTATAGGCTTCGTTGAACGCCTTCTTGTCCAGCTCGGCTTTATCGCCGTTGATGGTCAGGGCGGTTTCGAATTTCTCGGCCAGCTTCAGGACGGAAGGTTTGATTTTGTCGAGGGCCATGGTGTCTTGCTCCTATTGGTTTTGAATTTGTGCGCGGACGGTTTCGTTCGCTCACATTAGATAAAGGGTTTGTAAAAATCTACTGGTTTAGGATAGATTCTCACCTCTATAATGTCGGGTTGAAAACCGCTCGAATCGAAAAGAAAAAGAGTGTAGCAGGGGGAGCCGAAGCTCCCCCGTGCCACTTACTTGGAGCGGACCTTCTTGATCAGCTTCCAAGTTCCGTAGATGGCGCCGGTGGCAGCGACGCCACCGACGACCCCCGCGGTAACCGGGTTGTTGCCAACCCAGGTGATTACCGCCTCTTTGGCGGCGCCGAAGAATCCGCCGGCCACAGAGGCGGCGGTTTCCGCAGCAGCAGAAGTGGCGGTGTCGACAGCGCTGTCGGTGGCGACATCGGCAGCGGTTTCAGAAGCAGCTTCAGCGATGCGAGCGATCATGTTGAACATAGTGTGTTTCCTCTTTTGTGGTTATAAAGCTTTGGGGTAAGAGCTTTAATGCTCCTTGTCACAACTACAATGTATGGTTGAGATTTTTTGGGATCGACTTTTATTCGCCAACGGCATATAGGGGAGGGACCATAGGTCCCTCCCCTATGCGCTTAGTACTCGCTGTTGGCAGCGGGTTCGTGGTTCTTGTACCTGCTTTCCAGCTTGTTCAGGATCGTCATGATCGAACCGGTGATAGCAAGGACATGATCCAAGGCATCTTCCACTGTCCGGCACAGGTTCTCGGCATGTTCGCAGAATAACCCGTAAACAGCTTCCACCCGCGCCAGTTCACTCTTGGGCAACCCCGTCCCCCAGTTGATTCGGGTGAGCTTCTTCTCGATCCCAGTGAGTTCACGTTGGATTCCCTCTAGGTTCTGAATCGCCACCGTAGCACGGTCCATCTCACCCAGGCACAGGTCGATGGCATCGTGGATCTGGTCAACCGAGAAGGGTTCCTTGGTCAGCAGCCCTTTGGCTTTGTTGGCGATCCCAGCGGCAATCGCACCGGCCAAGGCCGCTGCTCCGAGGTTTGCACCACCGATGACAAAACCAATCGCTGCACCGGCAGCGCCAGCGGTCTTAACGGTACTGTCATTGGTAAGCGTGTTACCCCGCTGGAAAGTAACCTTGTGGTACTCGGCCATCTTACCCAAGGCTGACTTGCTGCGCGCCCTGACTTCGGTGAGATGGAAGCCACTGGCCCAGAACATGTCTTTTCCACCGGTGTAGTCGCGCTTGATCTGTTCGGTGGGCACGTCCAGTTCGGCGAGCTTTTCGAACATCTGATCAACATCAGTGACCGTGTACAGCTTGCCCGGAATGACCCGACCCACGGCACTCAAGTACTTCTGATACAGCCCACAGAACTCCTCCGTGAAGTAGCCGCAGATTTCAAAGTCGTGACGGATCTGTTTCGGGATGTCCTTGACCGGTCCGTGTTCGGTGGTCAGGAACCGTGCCAGCCCGCCGTGGTTGAGCACCACCGGCTTATCGTTCAATGTCCTTTGCAGGGATTCAAACTTGCGCTTCAGTCCTTGCAGTTCGCCGGTAGCCTGACGGGCTTTACCCGCCCGACCGCGAAGGCCGTAGACCAGTTCCTTGAAGTTCTTCACGACACGGTCGAGCAGTTTGTTCTTCAAGCCCTCCAAGCTCTCCAGCGTCGCTTGGTGATACGCTTCTACCGAAGCGCTGGCTTCCATGGAGGTGTGCATCAACACCACGCCATAGCGATCCTGGAGGCTTTCCAGGGCGGTGGTCAGCATCAGGGCCGAACCGGTGGAGGCTTGGTTGCTGGTGAGTAGATGTTCGGTTGTGGCGATCAGGGATTCCACCGCTGCCAGCAGTTCCTTCCCACCTTCGTCGACTTCCCGCTCACTCGTATCAGGATTCATCAGCTCATCAGAGAAATCGTCCGGTGGGGTTTCCACCGGATCGATGTCCTCAAATGCGCTTGCTAATGCATCGCGCATGACTAACCTCGCTTAGGAGTTTTGCTTGATCACAGACTGTGCCAGTTTGGAGGTCTGGTAAGTTACTGCATGCAACTGGGTAAACACACCTTCGAAGGTGTTCCACTGCATTCCAGACAGCATCCGACCAACCGCGAGCAAAGCCTTCCGGGCTGCTTTTGCTTCAGGCGTGCCACGTGGTAGATCGTCGATATGGGCGAGTAGCATACTGACCTCGCCATCACGCCCCTTTTCGGCAGCAACTTCCTTCAGCAGCTTCTCGTTGGCATCGCTGGCCATTTCGAGGCATTCCATCAGGTCTTTCGACGTGATCACGCCAGCAATCTTACCACCTTCGATGCGAGTGGCAACACCATTGGCCATAATGCCAGCACCTACTGCGATCCAGATGCCAGGAACAAGCGTCGCACCTGCTTTCGCCGCCAGCACCGCACCGGCGGCCAAACCACCCAGACCCCAGATCTTACTGACCTTTTCGTTGATGTGATCACCCGCACCGCCACCATCGAAGTTCAGGTAGTGTTCGGTTTCCCATTCCCCGGAGTCACGACCAGCGCCGCGGGAATCGTCGGAAACAAAGAAGCGACGGTTAAACATGATGTAGACCCCTTTCGAACCGTTGCTCAGCTTACTGAGCTTGAGGCCGGGGTTCGACATCTTCTTAACCTGCTCCCACACTTCAACCGTGTCTTCGGGAGTCTTCGCTCTGCGCGCCAACTGGGAGATCTTCTCAACAGTCGGCATCACGTCATCCGTGATGAAGTCGATAAGACCCACCAGGTATCCGAACTCTTCCTTGAAATGGCCCTTGATATCCTTGAGTGCCTTATCATCCACCGTGAGCATGTGGAACAGACCTTTCTGGCGGAACACCATCGGGTTCTCGTCAACCTTACTACCCAGTCGACGAAGCTTCACCGAGGCGTCGTCGAGCATCTCGCGGTGCTCTTTCAACTGACCGGCGCGACCCTTGAACATGTAGGTGATCGCGTTCTCCAGCGCCGGTTCCAGTTCTTCCTCTACAGTCTGGTCAACCGCAGCAGCCAGGGTTTCGGCCTGCTCGGCAATTTGCAGAGCGCCTTCCTGACCCTCTTCGAGGCTTTCCAGTGACAACTTAGCCGGGATGCCACCAAAAGGGATCATCAGGTGCCGTAGGTTGCGGTGGAGCGATTCCAGCGTAGCGGTCGAAACCTCACCGTTCTCGGCGACTTCTTTAGCCGCTTCGCTCAGTTCGGTCAACCCCGCCGAAGTATCTTCGGCTTGAATAATGTCATCGCGAATGGCCGCAGGTTGCGGCGCATCGACCATCGGGGTCTCGTCATCGATCTCGACGACGTCATTCGGTTCCTCGATGTTTTCAAACGTGCTTTTCAGTAGATCACGCATGGGGTTCACCATTGCAAACTTTTGGGGACAAAGACTTGGATTTTCGGTTCGACGTAGCCGACCATTTGCAGGATGTTGGACGCGGCCGATTCCATGCCTACGTTGTTGACTTGGTCGGCCTTGGCCACTTCAGCCACAGTGCTGAGGTCGAAGCGGTAATCGTCCAGGCTGGCTTCCTGATAGGACTCCAGTGCCGGGGCACTGTACTTGTTGGCGATGTCGATGCCGGGTTCGTTCACATAGTCCCACGTCACGATGTGCTTGATCCGCTTCATCATCACCCCACGTTCCGGGGTATCGTGCGTGAAGCAGCGGATAGAGAAGCACACGTTCTCCTTGGGATTTTCCAACTGACGTTCGAGGAAGCGTTCGTTGGCACCGGACGGCTTGATCTTACCGATCATGGCCACCACTGGCCGACCCTTCTTGTCCTTCATCGAGTCATAGGACAAGGAAACGCTGGCAAAATGTACACAGCAGTTCGGTTCGAAGATGTCGTTGACACGGGCGAACCATGCCCGTTCACTCATGCCTTCTTGGTACCGAGGGTGGCCGACTTCACCACGCAGCGCGCCGGCGCCGATGCGCCGCATCAGCGGAGCCGTGCTTTCGAACAGCGCCTTGGCATCTTGCAGCGGATAGAAAGCCCCAGCACTGTTGTACGCTTGCAGCGCACCGAGGACCATCTCGTAATAGCCATCGGCACTTTTGGTCAGTTCACCAACCTTGTTGGTACCCACCAAGGCCGTACAGTTGTAAGTAATAGACTGTTGCATGAAGGTTACATCCTTAGGAGTTCTTCGACCCGCTCCACCCGTTCACCGGCGGAGACAAGGGCACTGGTGACGTTTTCTTCAAAGTGACTACCCGAGAGTTTGGCAATGACGTTGGTCGCACCGTAGCTGACGGCCCGCAGCGGAATGACCGTCGGCGGACGGCTAATCAAATCATCGTAACCCCGGATGGTCTGCCGGTAATACTTCTTAACATCCTCGGGATCACGGACAATGGCTGCGGCGATCATTTCCATGATCGCTGGGTTGGGACCTACCGATTCCCCGGCGTGATACACGCTATGCTCGAATATCCGACCTAGGTCTTCGTATCCGAGGTACCACGGTACCCGACCTTTTGCGATGATCTCGTCATAGATTTTGTACAACAGACTGTCGACCTTCACCAGATTGAGGTTGGTAACGATCCGTGCACCGGGTTCGTAGGTCAGTTCGAGGTAGTCCTCGTCGCCTACGGTGACAGTGTTGGTCAGGGTCGGTTCGGTACGCATCATGGCCGGTACGGTCGAGACGGCGTAGGCATCGTCAACGATAAAGGCACAGATGCCCGTGAACATGCTCTCTTCTTCAAAGAGGGCCAAGTCCCGACCGGGGAAACGTGCCGGGATATGAACCTTGACTGTCTTCACGGCAATCAGTTGGTTGTCCACCTCTTGGATGGCTTTGTAAACCCGTGCAGCATCGCGGGTGTATTTGACGTTGGCCATTGTGGTTTTCCTTTAGTTGACCGCATAACCGGGAGGGCGCTGACCCTCCCGGTTATGGCGCTGTCGAATTAGTTGACTTTCATCAGCGCAGCCACCCACTGGGACACGTACTTCGCAGCTGCGATCAACGCAGCTTCACGAGGATCTATGTCGGGGTTCTGCTTGCCAACACTGTCAATGATTTCGAGGATGCGACGCGCAGGGGTGTGCGCGTAGAACACATGAGTCACAGCATTGCGGCAAATCACGGCCAGGTTTTCAGGTGCGAAGTCACGCTCCACCATACCCGAGAAGAACTTGTGCAGTCGCACGTGCAGTTCGCTACGCGGGGCGGGCAGCATGTCTTCTTCACGCTCGTTGATCATCAGCGTGATAGCCGAGACCACATAGTCGCGCGTGCGCTGTGCCGCTTCCACCCCGTGGCGAGCTTGACGCAGACGCATTTCACGCGCGTACGTCAGCTCCAGTTCCTCTTTGTGTTCGAGCAACTGGGTGGCCATGTACCGACGGCCCAGCAGTTCGTTACCGAACAGCGCTTCGGGACTCAGACCTTCCTTGAGCATCTTCACGTAGACCGCGTTGTCCACACGGATTTCACGGAAGCCTTGGTTGGCAACGGTGGGCGAGGTGTAGAGCAGACCGAGCTTGCGACGACGCATGGTCTGTTCGATCACTTGCAGCACCGTCCGACCGGTTTGCTCAACGATCTGCGACAGGTAGAAGTTGTAATCGGTCAGACCCATCGGGGTCCCGTCCAGCGGATCATCCACCATGGCCTTGGCCAGGAGGTGAAGACCCAAGTGGAACTCGGGACGCAGGTTGTCCAAATGCATGTTACCGCTGAACGCTTCAGCTACCGCCATCAGACCGGCGTCGCCTAGGAAAGCGAGCACGGCATCGTCGAAGGACTGGCTACCGGTGGCGATCTTGGTCTTGACGGTTTCAACGTCGATAGCCGGCAGACTGCGGGCAACCACGGCACGGGCCGGTGTTTCCGAGAAACGCTCAACCAGTTCCAGCAGCAGCGGGTCAGTGAACAGTGGCGACTGTTCTTCGGATACCACTACGAACGGTTCCAGCAGGGTGCTGACGAAACCATCGGTCAGTTCCTGCACGGTCTTCAGGACGCGGTTGATATCCGGCACGACCATGTTGCGGGCCATGCTCATGGCTTGGTTCACGGCGCGCGCCGCATTGGTCACCACGGTCTGACGCAGGGCAGCATGTTCGTTGATGCCGTCTTCGCCGGTGGAGCGGGTGGAGTTGACCAGGGTTTCGAAGATTTGTTCGTGACTGTAGTCGTCGATGGTTTTGCCATCGACAAACAGCGAGTGGACACTGGCACAATCGTTGATCAGGGCCAGCGGGGTATTTTCCAAAGCGGTGACAGTCTTACCGGCCGCCACCAGCTTCTGCGCCAGCGGCAGGACTTGTACCAGCGTACGGTTATTCAGCATGACGCGTCTCCAGCTCTTGGTTGAAGGTAGCCATCGAAAGACCGTTGATGGTGTCACGGGTAATCGCGCTACCGTTGAGGTGAGTGGAAATCTCGTTGCCAGCAATCTCTTGGATCACTTCAGCCACGAGGTCACAGCCATTCGCCAGCGTTACCGCAGTGGCGATTTCATTCATCTTTGACATGGAAGACTCCATCGGCAAAGGGACACCCGGTCGACCGGGTGTCCCTCAAGGGGTTTAGTTCTCGAAGTAAATCTGCGCAGCCTTCTCACCGATGACCCGCAGCAGGGTGTTGGTGGTTCCGATCAACATCGGTGACAAGACGATACGATCCTGCACCGACTTAAAGCCGAAGATCGCATCGAGCTTGACACCCGTTTGCGTTTCATGGGGCCCTTTGAGGATGTGACCAAAGACTGTCTTCATCTGGTTGGCAAAGACCGCCTTGTCACCCACGCCAGTCCCTACGTTGTGGCTGATGTAGATCCGAATCGCCATGTGGTTCTGGTTCAAGCCGTCCCCTTCGATACGGAAGGACTGATCGACGGCACCCGTGATGGCCGGTTCACCCATCCGCGCGCTCATCTTCTTACGTTCCAAGTCACCCTGACGGGCGATGGCACGCAGACTGTCGCTCATGTCATCCGTATCACCGTGGTAGAAGATTTCCACCTTCTCCACCACCCCTACGCACTTGGCACGCGGCGTCATTGCCGAAAGCATCCGCAGCGTATCCAAGCTCTGATCATCGAAGAGGTCGTTACGGGCAGTAACCTCATCCTCAATGGTACATAGGATGGATTCCAGATCTACCTTATCACCGGGCTTAACTAATCCACGCACCGCTTGGTTGAACGCCACGGTCACCACCTTGACTTTGGTGGTGGTGGTCCCGAGTTCAGCGGCCAGTTCTTCCGTGATGGCCGAGCTGTCTTCCAGGGTGTACACCGCTTCCATCAGCGCCGTGGTGGCCATGACACCGGCCTTCCAGTTGACCTGCTTCGGGTTGAAGAAGGACGGAGCAAAGAAGCCATCGTTGTACGCCACGATGTCACCCTGTTTGATCTCGTCACCCTGCTTGAACTGCGTGACCAAGCTGTGGGGCAGCGTCAGACCACCCGAGGTCCCAAAACGGCGACCCAGTTCGATGGACTCCACTTTACCGTCTTCGTACTCGATGCGAATGGACTTCTCATCCAGTCCCACCACCTTACCGTTAGCCCGTGCCGAGGAGGCAAACAAGTCATCGGTCCGGTGTGCCAAGACCCCTTCGTAACCTGTACGCAGACCGGTGACCTGATAGCCCTTGGCAGCGATACCGTGCGATTGTTGGATGTTGATGAAGTTACACTTGTCCAGTCGAGGCGCTACCCTCGACCCGGTGTGCGTAGACACCTGCCTTGGATTTCTCCAAGGGTCAGACCATCTCATCTCCCTCACCTTTACGTGGTCGGGAGCTTCCCGTTTCGGGCCCGCTTGGTACCCTACTCTACTAGCTTTAATTGCCTAACTGACAACCACCTGACTTTACACAGGTGTCATTGAGTTGCATCTGCTGCAACTGTAGCGTTCGATGGCCGTTGAACACGTCCCTCTGGAGGGATTTCGTAACGGATTGTCTTTTTCTGATCTGTAGAAAGGTCTTCGTAGTAACAGTACCGTTTCCCGTCACTATACACTACTTGACCTCTCGATTTTAACCGATAATTCAGAGCGGTGGTTTTCAACCCATTGATCTCTGCGCAAACTCTCGCGGACTCGTACCAGATGGGATTGCTCCAGTCTTCATCAAACCTAAAGACGACCTTATTTCGCATGCCATCTTGCAGATCTAAGAAAACATCCTCGACTTCACGCCAAGGTTTACACCCATCGACAAATTGAATCTGGTACAAGCCCGGAATTACGGGCTGTGCAGGATCACTGGCCCACTTCCACATTGCCGCGAGCTTGTAGCCCGTAAGATGCAAGGTGTCTGTGAGCTTATTGAACAGAAACACTTTTCCGGTACGTAGACTTTTAAGCAGAACTTCCCGAGACCGACCGTATTCCAACTTTTCAATTGGTGGCCAAGGGCTGTCACTGTGCCCGATGCGGTACCGAAAACCTTCGGGCCAAACATACTGCGGACCTCTATCCAGACGAAGCTGGATAGAATACCGTTCAAGTCCAAGTGCATTGGAACACTCGGCAATTGAATTGTATCGAGTGACCGTATCGTCGGCTACATCAAGTGTTTCAAGGGCGGTGCTGCGGCGCTTTCCGTCGAGCTTCACCCAGTGTTCAACATTGTGCTTTTGGGTACACCACTCAAGATTGTCTTTGGTGTCGTTACCGGGGATTAAGTCTTTATGGTTGACAACGAAGTCATCCAAGTCCCCTTCGGGAAGATCTAAATGAGCCAGTGCGAGTAACCGATGGCGCTTTACGCCTTTACGTTCACCATTGTCATTTACGAGAATGGTTACATGGTAGCCTCTGGCATTTTTGCTCGTCCGAAGTTCTTCGCCCGATTGCAAATTGAACAATCGGCCGTCTTCGGTAATCCCGTAACGACTATATCCGGGTATCGGTTTTGGTTCCAACATCGCTAGCATCTCGATAACTAATGCATAGGATGTCAAACTACTTTACTACAGTTCAGAATTAAGAGTTCCCCGTTTTAGGGAAGTTTGCAATGCACCTTACGATGCAAGGGAGCTAATGTTAACTCGTTTCGGGTCATCCCGATCCGCCCCCGGTGCCAGCAGAGCAGCGGTCGACAGCAAACTGGACGTACCGTCCTGTTCCTTGTCGTACATGCGCACCACGCCACGGGTGTTCACCAAGTTGGCATTGGGGGACATGTAGGTAATGATCGCCACGTCACCGGAGTCCACGGTGGCCTCAGAGATGAAGCCCATGTCTTCTTCCTTGAACAGACGCGTGTCCGCTACCATCGACCGACGGCTGCGACCCCCGGTACCACCAAAGGTGATGACTTCCTTTTCCTTCAGGTTGTGAATCGGGTTGGCTTCTTCGATAGGCGAGGCCGAGGAGTCCTGCACGATGGTGGTCCATACCGCGTGCGGGTTCATCGACACCGTGGCCTTAGCCGTCACCGTCCGTGCGTTGTACAGGCGGATGGCCTTTACCAGTTCGCTGTAAACGGCACCGGCAAAACGCTCGTAACCCTTGGCGCGTTCCAGCGAGTACTTCGCCCCGTCCGGGTGCTTGATGTGCTGAGGAACATGGCGGTCACAGAGCATCGCCACGGCCCGCAGGATCAACCGGGTAAACTCGGTCGGTTCCTTCATCCATTCGAGGATACCCTTGGTCACCGGGTCGACGAACATGGCGTCCATCAGGTCCAGTTCACGCAGGTAGCGCACGGTGATACCGTTCTGCTCCATCAGGTTCAGGTACACATCCTTCTTGTCGAAGGTGTAGACACTGTAGTTGCGCAGCACGTTGCGGTACAGGTTGAAGCCGGCGAGAATCAGGTTGACGGCCGGGTCTTCACGATTGAAGATCAGGCTTTCATCCGAAAAGCGCAGGGCGAACTCAAACGAGGCGAGGTTCATCCGCTCCCCGTTGACGACGCGACGCGGAGTGACGGCCAGGCGCTTGAGCAGGTTGTCAAAGCCCACCAGATACGCCAGCACCACACCCGCCGGGATCACCTTGCTGAACACCTTGACTTCAGCCATCTCGATCGGTGCTTTGCCGGCATCCAAGGCGAAGACATCTTCGACCCGGCCATGCACCGACAGATCGCCTTTCCCGGTTGACAGGTAAAGGGTATCGGTCTGGTCCATCAGCAGAACTTCTTCACCACGCTTGGCCACCAAGACCATGCCCCGGTTTTCCAAGGCGCGATCACCTTCGGTAAAAGGACCGTGCTCAAAGCGATGCTTGTAGTCGAACCAGTACTGGAATCCCTCGCACACCAGCGACTTGCACCGTGCTGACAGGATCGCGTACACCGGCGGCACCTTGACCCGTTCATCTGCCACGTTCGACACGCGCAGGTCGGTAATCACCGTGTCCTCGGGATCGAGTCCCTTGGCCACTACGGCATTCCCCAGCCAGCGGGCGTAGTTGAACACCGAACGTTCCGAGCGGTCGACGAACACTTTCGAGTAGTAGCTGGTCAGTGCCACCCGGTCCGGGGAGACTTTACGGATCGGCAAGTCAGCGCGCTGCTTGCGGGCCCGGTAGGTCACGCCGTTGGACATGTAGGTGCCATTCGGACGGAGCTTCGGAACCCGGAAGGTCAGGGTGCTTTGTTTACCCACTGCGGGGGTCAATTGCACCCGGTGCACTTCGTAGTCACTGACTGCGTCCTTCACCCGTTCTACATCGTACCCGGTCACCGCAATACCCGCCTGCTGGACCATCAGCACCGATGCCACGATGTCCTTGGGCAGGGTGGTCTCGATGTACTTGCGGTCCAAGTCTTCTACGGTCGATTCCAGCATCGACTTGTCCAAGACCTGCGGCTGATCCGGGATACGTGCTCGCTTCTCGATCTTGATCTCGTCTTCAGTGATCACCGTGGCATCGACCAAGAAGCCATCCTGTCCGTACGGGTTGGGGATGTCGCGGTACGCGCGAGAGAGCTTCTCCATGCGCTTGTATTCCGCCGCAGACACCAGTCCCCGGTCGAGCAGTTCATCGGCCTTCTGCATGATGGCCGCTTCCGGTCGACGGTCACGGATGCCGATCGAACCCACGGCTTGCGGCATCGGTTCAATGACTTGGGTGCCAATGTAGTTACCGTCTTCGTCGAACATGTCTTCGGACAGGCTTTCTTCCTTTTCTACCGTGTCCAGTTCGGCCAGCTCGTCTTCGATCTCCTGAACTTCACCCTTGTCATCCAGCTCATCGAGCTGCTTACGGATGTCCTCGTCGCTGTTATCGTCGTCTTGCTCTTCTTGCTTGCTGGCCTCAACTTCATCGACCACCGGGGTTTCCATGTTGTCACCAGCCGCTTCGACCGGCGCCTTCTCTTCACCCAGGTTGGCTGCGTCGTAGACCACTGCCATCATCTTCAAGAAACGCAACTGGAACGAAGCCGGTTCCATGCCCTTTGACTTCTTGTCCGTGGGGTCGGCACGCCAGCTGTCGAGGACGCCAAGGTTGATCAGCATCCACTTCCCTTTCAGACGCACCAGCAGGTTGACGTGTTGCAGGTCTTCCTTACTGAGCTTACCCAGCTGGCTGCTGGACGCGCGGTGTTTGCCGAGCCACGTCCACAGGTCGAGGAAATCCAACGCCTCGCGCGTGGCGAACGGTTTGAGGGTTTCCCGAGTGCGATTGACTTCCGCTTTACGCAGCTGTTGCAGCGACGGCATGCGATCGGGCAGGACCATCGAGAGGTACTGATTGCGCTTGGTGTTCGCAATCATCTCGATCATCTTGTCAACCACCGTCACCCGCATGTTCAACCACGAGTAATACCCCGTGAACGCACTGCGGATGTACCTGTTCAGTTTCGGCAGCAGACCGTAGTTGACCACCAGGACGTTTTGATCGTCACGGGTCACCATTTCCAATTTCAACATCGGACGGATCTTACGGTACTTACGGCGATAACCCTCGATCATCGGACCGGGTTGCACGAAGCTCTTGCGCGGGTTGCCCACGCGACTGGTCAGCTCGGTTACGTGGCTGATATAGATCAGGCGCGTAGCCGAGGCCAGCAACGGGTGGTCGCTACTGGGTCCCACTTCGGTTTCACTTTCAGGCAGGTAATGTAGCACGCACTCCCGCGACAGCCCTAGGGTCGTCAACGGGAAGACACGCGGCGTCATCAGCTGCGCCGGAAGACGCAAGCCGTACCGGCGAAAGTAGAGGGGGTATTTGAGCATGATCTTCATTGTTAAACCAACTGTCTTGTCAAGTTGTGGACTACCAGCTCTACGGTGTCATATTTGGCACTGGCACGCATCTTGCCATCGGCCGATACCCATGCACGTTTGGTGCCCAAGTACCGACGGTTTTCCTCCAAAGCCTCATCGGTCATCAGGGCTGTCCCCGAACCGGTGTCACCGTCGAAGTCGGCCTGCATGCCTTTCAGGCGACTGGAGTGAGGGTTCTGCGTATTGACCCAGGCATTGCTGTTGCTGTCTGGATACTCGTAGGCAATGTACTCATCACCCAAGGGCTGCCAGTCATCCCCCAGTTCCTTGCGGATCTGTCCCACCGTGGTGGTCTTCAGGTAAATACGCGACGAATAGATCGAGTCGTCACCGGCCACCGGGTAACGGGTGGTCGACCAGAAGTAGGAGTTCCACCGGCGATAGCCGGACAGGTAAAGCAGCTCTGCCAAAGTCATGGGGTGCACATATTGACGGTCGAAACCATCGGGCAGGTCGGCGATGTCGTAGAACACCTTAAAGACCCCAGGGGCCTTATAGACCAGCGCCACGTAATAGCCTTCCGCAGTGACCGGACGATGCCTGGCCTCTTCATCCACGAAGGCGTTGATTACCGAGAGCAATCCCTCCTTGGTGGTCCAGCGATCGCGGGTCAAGGGGGAGATGCTTACCAATTCACGACGCAGTGTCTTTTTATTGATCAGCTGAACCTTGGACTCACCCTTATCGAAGATGTTAGCCATGTAACCATTCTTCAGGAAGTGCATGGTCAACGGCGTTAGCGCTTTGATACATTGGAACAACCCCACCACCGTCGAATCGTAACTTGGCGCATTCGGGGCACCCAGTACATCAGCACTGGTGTCCATCGCCGCAATTACGTTTCGCGTTCCGTGGGTGATCTTACGCCCCGCCCACTTGTCGAGGATGATCCCCTTCTTGCCTTCGAGCATGCGCTTGAGCAGGTTGTAGATTTCCACCATGGTCATGGTCAGGTGGTAGCGAGAGATATCGTAAACCGACGATTCCATGTCCCGACCACGGGCGATGGTGTTGCTGATCGAGATCATCCGGTAATAAAGGTCATTGATCTCATCCTTGGTCTCCCGACCGTCGGCACCGACTTCCAAGTCACGCAAACCCGCAGGAATCACCGCAATACGCGACGTGGTCGCTTGGTTACGGAATCGGTTGAGCAGTTCGATACGCTGTTGACGCGCCGGGCTCTTGTTGGGCTTGAAGTACAGGTCCTTGAAGTGCTGCATGAAGAACGAATAGCCGGTCCCGGCATTCGGACTACTGTCTGACACAAAGTCCTTCAGAGCCGGGTCCCAGATGGCCGTTTCCCGACCGCTCAGGATGCCGCCGTAAAGGCCCTTCAGGCGTACCAGGTCCAAGTAGATCTTCGGATGCAAGATGGCCACTTTGATATCGATATACGAGAAGTTCTGATCCCGCTGTTCCGTCCCGGTACGACCGAAGATGCTCACCGAGAAAAGACCCTCCTCATGGAAGTTCTTTGTGGCCCCGTCATAGATGTCAAGACTGGACACAGGCTTCATATACCGCACCACGTCATCGGTCAATTGCAACAGACCGAGAGTGGTTGGTAGCATTTTCTTATTCACGGCAAACTCCGCTTTACTCGACGTTGGTATGAACTCTTCTACCCACCATAAATAGGGGGACGTCATGGCCAATGATAGTTTTGACCTAGACGATTTTGATTTTGACGATGATTTAAACTTCGACATCCCCGACTTTGATGGGGGTGGCGAGAACGATGACCGCAAGCCTACCACCAAGCTGGCAGCAGGGTTTAAAGAAGGTATAAAGGACGAACTGACCAACCCTAAGCAGCTGGAGCGTATTGCACGTCTGTCACTGCCACCGGGTTATTCCTTGGCATTGAACGCCAAGGACACCGCCCTGTCTTCGGCCAAGGAGCTATACAATACCGCCGCCGAAGAACTAAAACCGCTGACCGGTCTGGTTAAGGGTGCCGTTGGTAAAATCAGCCCGAAGACCAAGGAAAAGCTCCCGCGCTGGTTGCAGAATAAGATTGACAACCTCGGTCAGGGTGACGACGGGTATCAGTCCGAAGAAGCCCGCAAAGAGGAAGCGGAAAACAGCGAGATCACCTCGGCGATCGGTGAGATCTTCAAGACCCAGCTGGAGGCGCAGCAAGAGCAGCGCAGTCAAGACCGGGCTGAGGAGATGGTCAAGACCCAGATCGAAACCAAACAGCGAAACGACCTGCTCAGCAATGCGCAAGTCATCGCCAAGGGTATCGATCGGATGGTGGGCTACCAAGACAGTATCCTGTCGAAGTACCATCAGAAGTCGCTGGAGCTGCAATTCCGTCATTACTTCGCTACCCGTGACCTGCTCTCGGTGACCAACGTCGCCCAAGAGAAGATGATCGGTGCGCTGGAGTCGGTGGTAAAGAACACCGCCTTGCCGGAAGCGGTCAAGATCCAGAAGCACGAAATGGCCGGTATGCTGCTCAAGCAGCGCATGGCTGAAGCGGGCCTGAACTCGATTGCCAACTTCACCCGTGATTTCCGTGAACGCATGATGGGTAACCTGACCAACATGGTTAAGGGTGCCCTCGGTCATGTGGACTCGGTGGCGGGGATGTTGGACAACGGCATGCCCGGTGACAAGATGGTCAACAGCGGTTCGCTGCTGGGTAGTTTGGTCTTCGACGAAGCCACGCAATGGGGCGCCAACAAGCTCAAGCCGATTCTCGGGAAGAACAAGCACATTGCCAAGGGTAACCTGGCAATGCGTGAGCTGTTCACGGCCATCCCCGAGCGGATGATGCGCTATGCGCGCAGCGAAACCAAAGGCACGGGTATCGGGTCGTTCTTTACCCAGATGTTCAAGGACGCCATCCCGCGCTACGGCCTGAATGACTCGGTCGGTGGTAAGGGCATGATGGAGATGGACCAACCGGCCATCTTCGACAACCTGACCCGCAAGTCGATCATTGAGGTCATCCCAACCTACCTGTCGCACATCGCCCACTGGACCAAGGCCACGGCCACCGGGAAGGTGGATGACGACATGCAGGTATACAACCTGCAACGCGGCACGTTGACCGGCTCCAAGTCGGTGCTCAACGACATGAAGCGGTTCGTCTCGGACCGTCAGGAAAACATCAACGCCAAGTCGGAACTGGATGCCTTCATTGACAAGACGTTGAACGGTAAGCCCATTTCCGATGAAGCCCGTGCGGCCTTCCGCCGGCGCCTGTTGCGTGACACCCAATCGGGCATTGACTTCTCACCGGAAGATTACGCTCAGCGTCAGTCCTGGACCGGGGTCAGTGAAGAGGTGCAAAACGAACTCATTCAGTTCTTCACGGATGAATTCGATCTCGACCCGGATGGCAAGTTCCACACCAGCCAGACCACGGAGAACCGCACCAAGATCGTTGACCTCAAGGCGCAAGCCTCCAAGCTCAAGGACTACATGCCGGGCATTGACGACCGTATTCGTGCGGTGGTGGATGTGTTTGGTAAAGACTCCTTGCGTAAGATGGGGTTGATCCGCCGGGTGGGTCGTGAGGATGTCATCGATCGGGAAGCGCTGGATAACCTGATTCTCAACGAACGGGCGCTGACCGACGAAGAGATGGACCTCAAGTCCCGCTGGGCTAACCGCAACCAAGCCTTGCCGGGTGAATCGCGCACTGAGCACATGATGCGTATTCAGGCCCTGAACAAGGAACGGGCCGGTGCACGCTTCATGGATGACGAGGATGACGTTGACGATGAAGTGACTGCCAGTCAAGCATCGGCTACCGGTGGTAAGCGCGGGTTGTTCAGCCGTGACGATGGCATATCCGGCAAGATGCGTGCGGTTCTCAAGGAAATGGAGAACATGCGCGACACCAAGAAAGCTGCCCGTGGTGCGAACATCAGTGACAGTGCTCTGAACAAGTACCTGTCGTTCCAGTCGCCAGTACATGCGGAACTGGTGGCCATTAAGGAAGCCATCCTCAGCGGTACCGGCAACTTCGCCGAGTACCGTCAAGAGAATTCACAGCTGTTGATGGCCATCCGTGATGTCCTGACCAGTGCCAACTTCGGTGCTGGGGCTGGCGCTCCCGATTCGATTCGCCAGAAGATCGGCGAAAAGATGAGCGGCTTCTTCGGTCGCTTTGACCGAGGGGTGTTCAAGGAGATCTCCGGCAGCGCAAAGGGATTGGTTAAGGGTGCTGGAGGGTACATAAAAGGCATGGGGAGTCTCTACAAGAAGCTCGGTACCGGCTCGTTCAAACTGGCCGGGTTTGCCCTGCCTAAGATGGCGACCCTGACTGGCTGGGTTGGCAAGAAGCTGACCGAGACCAAGACTAATGCCAAGCGTCTGCGCGAAAACCTGTTGACCAAGCTGGAAACGAATAAGCTCAAAGCCAAAGAGTACTTCGATGTCCAGTCGGGCAAGTGGATCGAGCGATGGGAAGACATCACCGGGGAAGTCCGTGACAAGGCTGGCAACATCATCATCACGGCCAAGGAATACGCCGAAGGATTGCGTGACTCCAAGGGTAAACCACTGTGGTTGAAGATGTCCAGTTTTGCAGGTCAGTTCGCCAAGGACGTGACCACCAGTCCATTCCGCGCAGTGGGCGGCTTGCTAGGTAACGTCGGCGGTGGTATCGCCACGCAATGGCGTAAGCTCAAAGACGGTTACCTCGTCGGCGAGAAGTCCCCGCGTATCGTGGCAAACATCATGCGTGATGGTGGCTACCTCGATCAGGCTACCGGGAAGGTCATCAAGTCTTACAAGGACATCAAAGGTACGGTAACGGACCGTTGGGGTCGGGTGGTGGTGACCGCCGAGGAACTGAAAGCGGCCGGTGGGCTGCGCGCCCTGAACAAAGAACGACTGACGACCATCACCGACAAGATCTTTGGTGCCGGTGGTAACATGGTCGGTAGCCTGTTCGATGCGGCGGCGGGTGCAGCGCGGATGCTCACCGCTCCGATGCGAATTGGCGGCGCCATTGCCTCACGGATGTCCCGTTCGATCGGTAACTTCATCAAGCGCGGCTTTGGTATCGAAACCGTTCGACTGACCGGTAACTTTGGGGAAGACGGCATCACCCTGCTGCATTCGCAGCTGGCTGTGCAGACCCAGATCCTGAAGTACCTCGATCCAAAAGCCAAAGTGAAGAAGACCCGCATCGGTTCCTGGATGGAACAGCGCAACCGCAAGAAGGACGATAAAGTCACTACCGTGGGACCGGATGGGAAGAAGCGCAATTGGAGCATCATGGGGTTCCTGACCAATTTGCTTCCGATGGCGATTACCGGCATCACCGGACTGATCGGGACGATCGGGACGGGTTTTGCGGCGATCAAGGGCTTCCTGATGGCACTGGCCGGTGGTAAGGCAGCGGCCAGTGCAGCAGGGACGATCAAGGACATCTTCTCTAACAGCGATGTCCCGGACCTGGACCGTGACGGCAAAAATAAAAAGAAAGGGAAGAAGCTGAAGTCGCCGAAGTTCAACAACCAAGCTGCAAAGAACGCCAAAAAGGCCGCAGCGGAAGCGGCCAAGAAAGCCGGTAAGAAAGGCTTGGTCCGTGGTGCAGGCTCCGCGCTCGGACACGGTGCACGCTTCGTCGGCGGTAAGCTGTTGATGAGGGGTGCTGGCGCAGTCCTCGGTGGCGCGGCCACGGTACTGGGTGCACCGGCGATCGGTACGATGCTGGCGGCGGCCGGCGTAGCCTACACAGCGTACGAGGTCTACCAGTGGTTCACCCGGAAACCTGATCCATTGACCTGCATCCGCATGGCTCAGTACGGTGTCGATCCTGAAGACACCGGTCTGGTCAACAAGATGGTCAAGTTGGAAGCCATGGTGGAAAAGGAAACCCACTGGTCGGCCAAAGGCACGCGCATTGCCGGCAGCAAAGTCGACCTTAAAGATGCCCTGGATATCTTCGACATCAATCTGGAAGACAAGTCTGAGGAATCGGAACTGCGCATGCGCAACTGGCTCCAGTGGTACGAGAACCGTTTCCGTCCGACCTTCGAACATCATGCCACGGTCTACCACTCCATTACGGGTGAACGCACCCTGAAGAAGCTGGACAAGATGATCCCGAAAGAGAAAGCCTCGGACTACATTGACCGGGTGAAGACACTGACGGGACCGCATGACTTTACCGACCTCACCAGTCCGCTTGAAGACGAGCCGCTAACCCAAGGTCCGGAACAGATTGCCAAGTGGGTCAAGGAAGCCTACGCTGAGTTCAAGGACAAAGAAAAGCCCCAGCAGAAGGGCACCGTGTCCGCCGATGGCAAGACGGGTATCCAAGGCAACAAGGTTATCACGGAAAGCCAATCGGTGCTGGACCCGTCGGGTCGGACCTTCAACCTCAAAGAAGAGACCACCCTGCAAGGCTGGAAGAAATGGACGGCCAAGGGGTTGGATGTGGCCCTCGGTACGGTGACCCTCGGCTTCGGTTCGAGCTGGGGTACCAGTGCCATGAACTGGCTACTTGGCGATAAGGACAGCTACTCCAAGTTGTCTGTGGGTCAGCTGGTGCGGATCAAGGCGTATGGCCTGGGTGTTCTGGAACAGAGTCGCATACGCGCCCTGATGCAGTTGGAATTGGAAGTGCTCAAGTTGGTCACGTATCAGCAAGGCATGGCCACGTTCAAGGGCAGCGATGTCACGATGTTGGATCGGTTTGCCGGGACCTTTGAACTGATCTCTCCGGAGAGCAAGTCCAAGTGGCTGGCGTGGTTCAACACCCGGTTCATTCCGGTGTTCCTCTCGTACTGCACGGCGGTGAAGGCACAAGGTGACATTGAAGTCTACCAAGCCGAGTCCAAGCTGAGCAATGAAAAGCTCAAGGCGGTGCTGATGGCGGTGATTGAAGCCCAAGGTATCGTGGACGGTAAGTCCATTTCGGTGTGGTCGATTCCGCTCTCCCCATGGGCGGACAGTGTGGCAACCAGTACGCGGGAAAGTGCACTGGCCAACATTGACAGTATCGGTACCGATACCAAGGATAAGAAGATCACTGATCCGGCAGAGAAGTCCCTGTACGAGCGTTCCAAGGAAGGTTTGGCAAATGCGTGGGACAAGGCGAAGGACATCGCCGGTACAGCTAAGGATAAGCTCAAGTCCGGTTGGGACTGGTTGAAGTCTACAGCAAGTGCCGGGATGGACATGGTCAAGTCTGCTGCTCAGACAGCGAACGACATGACCGGAGGTCGGCTGGGCATGGCGGCCAATGCCGTCGGTGCAGTCGGTGCTGGGGTGATCTCCGGAGCCGGTCAGGCGATCCGAGCGGTAGGTCGTGGGGTTGGTGGTTTGATAGACCAGATCCCCGATGCTGCCGGTTCGGGTTGGGCGGCGGTGAAAGACACCATTGTCGGTGCAGCCAAGATGGTCGGGTTTGACCCGGCGATTGCAGCGACCATCGCAGCGGTGGAATCGGCGTTCCGTCCGGGTATCAAGGCAGCGACCAGCAGTGCCAGTGGCCTGTTCCAGTTCATCGACAGCACGTGGAAAACCATGTTGCAGAAGTACGGGGCGAAGTACGGGATTGATCCGGGTACGCCTCAGACCGACGCACGGGCCTCATCGTTGATGGGCATGGAGTACCTGAAGGAAAACGCCGACGCGCTCAAGGGCATTGGTCGCCCGGTTACCGAGACCGACCTGTACTTGGCGCACTTCCTCGGTCCAGCTGGGGCTAAGCGGTTCCTCAAGGCCCCGAGCAATGATCCGGCGATCAAGCACGTCACACCGGGTGCCGCCAAGGCTAACCAGTCGATCTTCTACACCTCTTCAGGGGTGCCGCGTACCGTTGCACAGGTCTACGAGCTGTTCGCCCAGAAGCTTGCCAAGGGCGCACGGCAACACGACTTGACGGCGGGCACTGGCGCCGATGTGGCGGTGACGGAGTCGACCAGTGCCACGGTGGACGGTGGTTCGGTTACATCAGTGGTGACCTCGGGGAATGTTCGTCCGGAAGATTCGAATGACCCTGAAGTCCAAGACCTGCTGGTCAAGTCGCGTAACGGCAGTAACTCAGCCGTTGACAAGGCGATGTACCGTGCCCAAGCAGCCAAGCTGGCGTTGAAGAAAGCCGGAGCCGCAGATGCCCAGAGCAGTCAGGTCACTGACGTCGCCTCGGCAGCCCCTGCGGTCAGTTCGGATCTGGTGGCCGCTGCTGGAAACCAGCGTCACAGAGAAGCCGTCGAGAAGCAACTGGCGGTGAACAATGATGCTATGAACGAAAACCTGTCAGCGGTGGTTGACGAGACTGGCAAGTCTGTCAGTGTGCAGACGTCGATGGATGCACGCCTCGCGCAACTGGTCGAGTTGATCGGTCAGTTCGTTGGCAAGGAGAAGGATCGCGATGTGGCTAAAGCCGCTTCGCCTGACGAACTCTACCTACCCAATCGACCCGCATCGGAACGTCAAGTTCCGGTGGCCATGTCCCGCAACCGGGCGTAACTTGATAGGGGGACTTCGGTCCCCCTCTTTATTCGGATGGACGTTATGTCAACGGAAAAGAAACCCAAGGACACGAGTTGGATTCGCCAATCGTTCCTCCTGCCCACCGAAGGGATCGATGTGGAGTACGACGTGCTGCGGCGCCTGTACACCACCTCGGCTCAGAAATTCACCGACACCACCTTGGGTGGTAACTTCGTCCTTAATCCCTTCCCACAACCCAGTCGCTACACTGACATTCGCCACAAGAGTAGTTACACGCCGGGTGATGGCATGGGGCGCTGGTACAGCGAGGTCATTGACGACAACAAACAAGTGGTGCACTTCCGCGTGGGTGTCCCGCGCTTTAACAGCCTGACCCGCTTCTTCGGGGACTTCTATAACGTGGAAGCTGCCACCTTGGCCAACGAGGGCCGGGGACTGTCGACTTTCTTCTATTTGGGTAAGACCACTGGTACGATCCTGTCGATGGGATTGCAACCGATCCTAGCGGTAGCCAAGTTGATCCGTTTTATGATCAACCGCCCAGCCAGTCGCTACTACTCGCTCAAGCCGACCATGTTCCTGTACTGGCAAGCGGTGTCGACCATGAGTAACGCCATCGGGGTGAACCTCGGGTTGGTACCACGGGTGATGACCGAAGAACTGGGGATGGTGTATTACGATGGCGAAAGTCCCGATTATGATGAAGCCGCTCTGTTCCACAAAATGGACCCGTCGATCTACCGTGCCGATGGTGGTATCGACATCTTCTCCCTCTCCACCCGCGCACAGCGGTTGGCAGACTCGTTCTACGAATCCATCGAAAACGAAGCGTCCAAACGTAACGTGTCAGCGCGTGAAGTGATTCGAAACATCCAGTCGTGGGATGCCAAGCAGGCAGTGAGCAAACTGTCCAACATCAGCATCGAAGAGTACATGGAGTTGTACCTCAACTCACCGGACGGTCTTGCCGAGAGTGACGACCCCGAGCAATCGGTGAGCAAGCCTGAGCCGGGTCTGCCCGAATCTGATGACGCTTCCCGAGCCACCAGCTTTAAGGATTACCTGCGCGCTACTCGCCGGGTCGGTGGGGACTTTGTCTCCTTCCGGGTGGACCATACGGGCACGCAAGCGGAATCCTTCAGCACCAGCGTTAAGGAGTCGGGGATCGCCTCGACGATCAACTCGATGTCCTCCGGTGCGCGTTCGATGCGCTTTAACATGGCCGACGGCAATGCCATTGAAGGTGCCGGCAGTTTGGTGTCTGCCATCGGTGATTTTATCAACGGTGCTTTGTCGGCGGTGGAAGTGCACGGTATGGCAGCTCTGGCCGGTTCGGCATTTGTGGACATCCCCAAGACGTGGGATTCATCCACGGCGGACATGAACCGTACCTCGTTGACCATTCCTCTTCGGTCTCCTTATGCTCACGACCGGGCGCGGTTCCAAAACATCATCATCCCGCTGTGTGCCCTAGTTGCGCTGTCGGTTCCATTGTCGACCGGTAAACAGTCGTACACCAGCCCGTTCATCTTTGAGATGTTCAACCGGGGTCGTACCCAGATCCGTCTGGGGATGGTGGAAAGTCTAAGCATCACACGGGGTGTGGGTGACGTGGGCTGGACCAACACCGGCAAGTTCCTAGGCTGTGACGTGACCCTGAGCATTGTGGACCTCTCCAGTGCGTTCCACATGCCCCTTCAGAGCCGCTACACGCTGAGCAACGCCCTGCTAGGTGGTGCCGGCAAGCTCATCGGGGAAGGGGTCGAGGCTGTAGCCAACGCCACACTGGGTACGAACATCACCCAAGGGGGCGAGAACGGCTCGGCCATTGCCAATGCGCTGGCGCCCAGTACGTGGGACGAAGATAACCTCTTCACCGAGTATTGCGCCATCTTGGGTGCCCTGTCACTGGAATCGCAGATCAACATCACCCGGCGCATGCGCTTGCGCATGACCCAGATGATGGCTGAGCAGAACCAGTGGTACAGTGCTGCTCGTGTCTCGGCGTGGGCGATGGATGGCATGATTGGCGAAGTGGTCAAGGCGGCGTCGCTGGAAACGGCCCGTCAGTAACCGGCATAGAGGGAGGGCAGGCGCCCTCCCCTTATGTCGTCACGGTTTGAAGTACACACCAGGGTACATCCCTTGCAGGACGGACAGGGTATCCCGTTCCGGGTAGCTGCTGGCGATGGTCGCAAACGTCCGGTGATCGTCAGACAGTTGCAGCGCGGCGATCGCATCGCTGGAGGCACCTGCAAAGACGGCCAGGTTAGGAATCCACTGCCCATTCCGTTTGATGTACATCCAGCGGCTGTCGATCCGATGCAGGGTGTCCAAGAGCAACTGCGACTTGGCTTCGGCGGACTTGGTATCGTCAAAGTCATCACGGTAGTTCGCCAAAACCTGTTCCACCGAGGTGGGAAAGTTCGGTCCGACCCGCCAGTCCTCGATGATGTCCATTAGGGCACGGATGGCGTTCAGATCACCGCTGGCCAGAGCGGCACTGAACGAGGACAATCCCGCTAACAGCAGAGCATCCTCGTTGACCACCTTGGCTTGGATCTTGGCGAGGACATCGTACGCTTTGTTTTCGATGGCCATTTCAAACAGCGCACCGACGATCCCCGCTTCGGCACCGGTCCCCAGAAACGACCCCGCCGTCTTGCCCATGTAAGAGCTAAGCAGATCTCCGAACTGTTTGATCTTCGACGGGTTTCCGGACAGGAAGGATACCGTGTCACCGACCTTGATTGTCCCTCCGGCCATCGACGCCCCACCGACCGTGGTAAACAGCTTACTGACTCGTTCTTCACCCATGCCTTTCAGCATCGTGGTAGGAGAACCGACTACCGCCTCACCCAACAGGTCGTTGATGTCGTCAGGGCTCAGACCGTACTCGTCGCGGATATCTTTGATGAGACCCTTGTCGAAGCTGAATGAGGAACTGCCTGGGGCACTGTAGGTCTTGGTGGGCACCGGGGCATTGTTGATCGGGGCGCTGCTGCTGACTTGGTACGCGTCTTTAGTGACGAGGTCGTCGGTACCCGCTCCACTAAAGATAGTGTTGGCTAACGCCATGGCAACCTCCTAAAGAAAAAATAAAGGGGGACCGAAGTCCCCCCGTTTACCCTACCGTCATTGACACCGACTCATCAACGAATTGATGACGTGGTTGATGTCCTTGTCGGCTTTCAGGCAGTGCCGCAGTCGTTCCCAGAAGGCGATTTGCCACTCGTGACCCTTGGGGACGATCACTTTGCAGTTCTCACCTTTGCCGTAGCAGTAGTAGTGAACGAACGGCAGGTCCGAATCCTTCAACAGGGTTTGTAATTCAGGGCAGTCGCGCACCTTGGCGGCCAAGCCCATCTTGAACTCCAGCGTGAAGTTTTCGTTCCAGACCTTTTCCAGCTCACGACCTTTAACGCGTGCGTCATAACCAGACAGCATACGAAGCAGGTCATGTTTCATGCCGGTTCGCAGAAAGTACCAGAGTCCTTCCATGGTGCGGAACCCCCCGTACTTGGGATGATCCACTGCGATATCAGCGTGGTTACTACACAGACGTCCGAGTCGGGTGCGGCCTTTGGAGTAGATGTTGATGTGATCAACACCGTCCAACGCGAAGTTGGGGATTTGGACAGATTGTTCGGCAGACTCGTTCATTTCGATTTCCAGTTATTCTTGAGATACCAAGGCAGATTGGTCAAATGATTGGTAATATTTTACCAACTACTCATTTGATATCTTTGCTGGCCGGCTTCTCCGGAATGAAGCCGTCGTCCTCTTCGCTTTGGTTTCCTACGATAAGGCCGTCCCAGAGGTTCTTGACAGTGATTTCGTGTTGGGTCTTCTTACCCTTCTTCCAATTCATCGTGATACGGATGTCAACGGATTCAGGACCCATGATCATCAGGGCACGGATGAAATTGTTCCAAGTGATCTTCGGTCGAGCCATTGCTCGGTTGAAGTTGTTGCGTTCCTGACCAATGTCTTTGGAATTCTTCGCAACCTTGGAATAACGGCTGCGAAAAAACCGGGTCACAATGTCATTCCAGTACATCGGGGTAACATTGTAGTCCGTCAGAATTTTACGAAACAGCGCTGCCAGCGCGTTCGTAGACTCCATGTACTTCTTGTCCTTGTCTTCCAGCATCGACTTCAGTTCGCGGCTCATCTAAACATCTCCAAATAGGATTAACATCAACATCAAATAGAAGCGCGATACAGCGCCTTCATTATTTCGACAACATCGAGCATTACCACTTTGTACATCCGGGCGTAATAGACATCATACCGACTGCCTTCTGCCGCATTCATGCTGGCTTTGAAGTGTTCAACCTCCTCTAGCAACTGGTGGATAAATTCAGTGGGATGGATGCTGTAATCATCTTTGATCAAGTAGTCATCCACGGTTAGGCGTTTGGTCGACTTATCCTGTTCTTTCCATGCGACAGGCACATAGTCGAGTTTATTCATCGTTGCTGTTGCGGTGCGAAGCCACTTGAGCAATGTGTGAATATTGACCGAGGACACGTGGAGTTCGGTATCCAGTGCTCGGCGAATGCTGTACGCCCTGAAGTCGCAAACCTTGAAATACTCGGTTAGCGGATCGAGGTTATCGAATGTTACATCTTCGATTCTTGTACGAACTATAAAGCGCCGTTTTAGCTTTTCCAGCCAGGAAAACATAACAACCTCGTTAATCTATGAATCAACAACCTAGGAGTCCATACCATGGATAAGATTGACGAAATGTTCCAGCGTATTGTAGTCAACAAATCCACTGCCCCCAACGACGTACTGGAGACGACCCAAAGTCTTCGTCTGCAACTGTTGGATCGTATCTTGGTGCAAGGGGTTCCCGGCGATCGGCGCGAGATGCGCATGATGACCGAAGTCCTGCGCGACATGGATACCAACGCCCTGACCACCCGAAAGCTGATCACCGAAGAGAAGGCAGCCGATACGGCCGCGCAGATCTCCGAGAACGTCAAAGCCATCCTGGGTAGCTTGGGTGGCAATGCCAACCCCTTCGAGGCAGCGGAGACCGACCCCTTGGCTGAAGTCAGTCGCCAACCGGAGATTCCCGAGGAGATTGAAATGACCAGCATCGCCTTCGCCCCTGGCCAGACCATGGTCGGGGTGGAATCTCTCAACTACGATGACTTCGTCGGCGTCGCATCCAACAGTGAGTGATTCAGGCGCGAGTACATCATCAACGGTTGTACCTCCAGCTGTACCCATTCCAGCATTAGCATAATCAGCGCCTTCCACGGGTCGATCGTACCGAACTCATCGGTAAGGTCGGCCCTGGTGGGCTCTTTGCCGGTCAGGAACTTTTTCGGCATCATGATCGTGTAGTCACGGATACCGTTGGCCAGCAACACAGGACGCTGTACCTTATCCCACCCGTCGAAGTCATACGTGATCCACATGTCGCTGATGCTGTTCAACTTCATGGGCGTCAGGTCTTTCGGCGAGATACTGACCACCGAGCACTGGGTGCTGATGGCGAGGTAGGGTAGCACCGCATCGGCCAACGCGTCCCGTTCTTCTTGCGACAGTTTATACGGCCAGCAGTTGATGATGACACGAATCTCTTCAATGTCTAGGCCAGTACCCCGCTCGCCCTGCAACCGCCGAGTCAGGTCACCCAGTGGGAAGACCATGTTGGTCAGCACGGAGTTTTGCAAGGTGGTAACGTCGCGCGCTGCGTAGCGGGCCTCGAAGTCAGCGTTGAGGATCTTGCCCTTGGTCAGCTGCTCAAAGTTGTCACTGGTGCGGTGCCAGTACATCTCGGGCTTTTCAAAGTACGACATCACCTGTCGGTCCATCAGGAGCAATGTGGCAAGGCGGGTGTCCAGTAGAACATCCAGGTCCAAAAGAATCGTTTGTTTCATCGACAACCTCGTAAGTGTCATAAGCTCAAGGTACGATTTTCACCGTACCTTGAGCTGTATGCAGTTAGATAATGTATTTTCAAAATCACATGGACTGACGAGAAAACACATGCAACAACAGGAACCGTAACCAAGCGTTGTTCTTGAGGAAGTTCATCGCTTGGTTACGGGTTGGGCAACGCTGCTGGAGTTGAGTGTCGATTTGGCAGGCGTTGGAATGGATCGACCATGCCGCCGCAAGATCTGCCAAGACGCTTTCATTGACGGCCGCGTTGGATGCCGATCGCAGCTCGTACACCATGGTACCGTGTAGGAGATAATCCGTCAACACTTCCGACTGACGAATCTCGCGCCAGATGCTTTCCAGCTGATTATCGGTGGACACATGGAACCACCGATGCATTTGCCGGATGTTGAACAGAGCATCCGCGAGGACTTGTTTGCGTTTGTCACTCAGTTCCAGCATGTAGTCAACGTAGATCTGGTTGACCAGCTGGATGCGTTCGGCGAGGAGCGTGTTAAGCGTTTCCATTGGACACCACCGCTGCTACAAATTCCGGACGACCCTTGACCCAGAGCAGCGTAGCTACACCGGACTCGATTAGCTCATCAATGCGACGTTTGCACAACAAGCTTTTATCGTTCGGTTGTTTCGGAATCTGGCTATAGAGGATAGGACCAACCGCAGCCAGCTCGTCGAAAGTTTCCGCCAGATCCAAACGCAATGCCAATGTCATTACCTCAACTCCCTTAAATGTTGTTCGACAGGTGCATGCCGTTAAGCAGTGCACGAACTGTCTCTGACGATTTGGCTCGTGAACCCAAGGCCAGCAATGGCGCCTGACTTGCCGAACCCGTTTCAATCATCTGCCGTTCGAATTCCTGGTACGCCTTCTCGTCACCGCCTCGGATCTTGATCTCTTCGATGATCGTGGAGGTCAAGTCCTGTGACAGTTGAGCTTGCAACTCAGGGAACGACAGTTTGCTACCCTTACTGCTACCCGTCACCTGACCGGTCAGTTCGTCCACCGATTTGCTGTCCATGGGGATGGACACCTTCTTTTCGTGGATCTGAGCCTGCCGGCGTATCGGGAGATCGACCACCAAATGCGCGTGACTGGTCAGGTAGGTGACATTGGTCTGCGGGTCAGTGATCCACAGCCGCTCGAAGAACTTGTGACCGAGTTCTTCGGCAATGTCCAGATTCCGTTTGATGTTCAACTTCGACTTGGCAAGGTTCGGTGCGTAATAGGGAAGGATTTCCCGTGGGCGCCGCTCGCCGTCCTGTCGTTGGAGCATCGTCATGTATTGCTCAAACTGCTCGTCGCTCATGGCTTCGAGCTGTTGTCTGATCAGTTCGACGTTTTGCTTGTCACTGGGATCAAACTTAGCGATGTACTTCAAGATGAATGCAGTTGCTTTAGCTCGATTTCCCATTACCCCACCACCGGAAGATTGAAACGAAGAATACTGGGCAGGACGTGGACCCGGAAATGCCGCATCCAGTCAGCTGGGTTGATCTCATCGATCAGGCACATCCGTTCGGAAATGGTGTTGGCGTGGACCCCGCCCAGTTGAAGACGCCAATATTTGTTCAGGGCCACGATTTCTTGCTCGGGGGTTTCCCCCACTGCAACGAACGAACTTTTGAAACGCTGTGCTGCCTTTTGGTCTTCAGCGGCAATGAGGTTGTAGACGGAGCTGGTGATACCAGCTCCTTGAGATACGCGAGGCATGACTTCACCTTACATGTCATTATTCCTCATCTTTGATAAGAGGAGGTAGGTTCATTTCCTCCAGCGTTTTCGGGTACCAGTAGGGGTGATACTTACCTACTCGCATGCGCAGGAGGTCCATGGTCGAGAGAAACGGCATCGGATTCTTATCCTCTTGGAACGTCCAATAACCACGGGTATTGAGCAAAAGATCCCAATCGTAACCCTTCTCCTTCAGCTCCTTGTAGAGCTGCTCCGGAGTGCAGACGAGTTCGTCTTCGAGATGGTGCCACATCATGCGCATCTGAAGCATTTCAGAAGTGATGGTCAGAGCGCGTTGCAGCTTCTTGTCGTCTTCGATCTTTTGTCGAATTGTCCGGCGCGTCAGGTTGACGTCCGGGTACAGGGCAATGTGGAAGTTCTGCACATTCCCACCAATACCATAACGACCTCCCTGCTTGATGTACAGGAACTCGGTCAGACCGACTTTCACGCCTTCGCTTTGCGAGATGACGATGTCGAACGGAATGCCAGATGGACCATGTTTACCCCGCAGGTTGATGACGGAGACCGCGATCAGGTCGGTGTCACCCTTCATATCGTCTTCTTTGTTGCGCGGGAATTCCACTTCCTTGTCCGAGGACAGCAGAATGCTGACGCTGGCACAGTACCAGCAGTTGCTGGTCAGGAAGCTGAAGTTCTCAGGGATCTTCTTGAGCTTCAGGTCACCTTTGAGGAACTTCAGGCGCTTGACAGCAGGCTTGTACATGTCCAGCTGATACTGCTCGCCGACGTGACCGGTCATGATCGAGTAGATACCGCCACTGGACGTGACGTTGGTAATCTGTTCGATCATCTGGCTCTTGACGTTCGAGCCTTTCATGTTGACCATGTTCAGACCGGACTCACCGATCTCGTTCTTGTCATACATGGCGTTGACCGAGTCGGTCGACAGGTGCGAGAGCGAGTCGAGGAACGACAGCAGCGGCACGGGGATCTTGAGGAATTGACCGGACTTGTGGTTATAGAACGGCGTGGTCAGCAGGATTTCCTTGTTGCCACGGCGGGCCTTGCTGGACTCCTTGAGCGCATCGAACCATTCGTTTCCCTGATACACACTGGCATCGGAGAATGCGAACCGAGCACTTTCCGGATCGTGCAAGTCCAGTTCGGCCAGTTCCGGGAAGGCGTTGAATGCAGTTTCGATACGACCGATCGACAGGGTGTTCTCACTGTCGTGGGCTTGCAGCATGCTTTGACTGTAGCGCGACATGGCCGCCCCCAGCTTGTACAGCGAGATCGCTGTCTTAAACATGTTCGGCAGGCCGACGATGCCTTCGAAGTGCGGGAAGCCGCCGTTGAGGATGGATTCACCGTGTTTGCCACGGTAATAGCGACCAGTCTGAATGTCGAACAAACAGCCTACGTTGAGCATGGGACGAAGCATGGGAGCCTTCTTAAACGAAGCCAAGGACATCGGTACAACTCCTTAGTTTAGAAACTACTTTGCAAATGATCTGATTCCCACTTAAAGTTTAATGCGGGTTCGCATTAACTCAACCGGAGAAACCTGATGGATATTTTTAACAGCGACGACAGCACTGTTTCCCTTGAAGAACTGAGCTTCCACCACAACCGTGTGGCGATGGAAGCAATGAACCCGTCCCAGTCCCTGACCGCAAGTACCGAAGGGCTGACCGATTTCATGTCGGATACCGTTCGCTACCTGCGCAATAAGCTGAGTATCTTTACTCCGCACATCTATAACGTACCGACCCGTGATCTGGAGCGTCACCTGAAAACGGTGGACTACAGCCTCATGATGTCGCTGGCGCTGCCGGTGCCCGAATACTTCAGCAGTACGTGGTCTGATTTCACCAACGTCCTCGCTGAGTCTCAAAAGATCGTCATGCCCATTGTAAAAGAACGATTGGACCCGATCGCGATCTTCATTGGCCAGACCATCAACAACCCGGAGAAGATGGCCAACGTCTCGGTCATTGCCAGCCTGCCGAAGATCGACAGTAAGGAGTTTGAACAGGTCCAGCAAAAGCTCAAGAACTCCTTCAAGGGCCAGCACCGAGGCACCATGACCTACGGTGAGCTGGTTCAGCGCAACGCGGATGTTCTACCGACCATCTACAGCCTGAATCGCCTGAACGATGACTTCGCCACTCTGGACCGTTCCAAGCTGGTCAAGAAGGTCCAAGAGATCACCGACCTGATCGCGACCCTGATCGACATCATCAAGAACGACAAGACCCAGCGCATCTCGGGTAACTACATCAAGGCCCTCTCTGACGTGATTTACGCCGTGGCCCGTGATGTGGAGTACTACAGCGCCCACGGCTATCGCCTGGACAGTTTTACCTCTTCGGTGGCTCAAGCGGTAACCAAGCTCAACAAGGTGCTGAGCAAGTAACAGCATACGGGGAGGGTCGAAACCCTCCCTTATGCTGTCAGCAAAGCGAGTAATGCTGAATCAGGCGACTGGCTGCCGTCCGTAAGTCCGACTCAATATCGGTTTCTGTTCGGGTATAACGCAACCACCTGGGTAACGTCTTGGTAAAGTGTTGCACGGCTCGACTGAGATGTCCACTGGACAATTCGGCGAGGCCATGGCGCCAAGTTTCACCTGACCATACCCGAGGGGCCAACAGGCTGGCGAAACGCAATGCATCGGGATCGTTGACCAGTCCGTAAAGCTTATTGCATTCCTCCAGTGCTTGCTTACCTGGGGTGTCAATGCCTCGCAGTCCAAGGAAGAATACCGTTAACACGATGATCCGTTTCCCACGGTTCCATGGACTCAGAGGTTTTTCATGACGCTGATCTTCAACATTCATAGCTAAACCAATGTGAATTAGTTAAACAATGAGGATGTTGGCGTCGATACCCGCCCAGATCCCCGTACCCGAAAGCGTTTCGACGATCGTAGCGTAGCGGATGGCTTTGTCAGACTCCCGCCAGCTGATCACAACGACTCGTTTCACCTCGGGCGCGACATTCGACAGCATGTTACGCTTCGGCATGTCCAGTCCCACAATCAGGCGTGCTTTCTTCGTCTGACACGGGGTGTCCTCGGTGACTTCACTTTCCTTGGTCGTCCGGTAATTGATGGCGACATCAAAGTACTTGACGTTTTGGGTAAAGTCCTTTTTCAGTTTACGTTCGGTACCCCCTTTCTTCTCGACGCTGTCAAAGAACAGATCAGTGATGTCGGTCAGGCAGGCTTTGCTGGTTTCGTTGAGTACATCGAGGAGTTTCTTCTCCAGCATGCGCAAACCATCGACGGCCAGATAGACCAGCCCAGGGGGTGACATCTCTTTCACGACCGGTCGACGTTGTGAGGTCATCATGTCCAGACGACGCGGGGTGCGCCAGTCGAGGAAGGTGGTACCGTGCTCATCCAGCTCGGCCAGGACTTTGGGGTTCAGCAGGGTGTCTAAACGGCCCAAGAGGACGTGTCCGTACTTGCGGGTATCCAACTCCATAGCTTTGCTGCGAATCAGCTCCAGCGGCGCCTCTGGCTGTTTGAGGATGACCACCGCCAAGCACGAATCCGTGGTGGGCTTGCCGTGCTGTTCGTCATCCGGGCAATCGCCGATGTAGTAGATGTGTCCGTGGGCACAGACGTAATCGGTGTCGATGGTGCTGAAGTACCAACGGCCATTGTCCAAGAGTCGGTTGTAGGTGACCTTGTTCGACCAGTACCCGCTGGCATCCTTGGTACGCAGGAAGGTGAACGGATCGTTCTTGATACCGAGGATATTGCCACGGCGGGCGTACGCATCGGCCATCTCGTTACCGAAGTGACCGTCGTGTCCCTTGATCCATTCGAACTTGACCACCTTGCCGGCTTGTTCGAGCTGCTGCTTGAGTTCGTCCACGGTCAGCCAGAGGTCCTTGTTGGACACTTCATCGCCTTGACCGTTACGCCAACCGGTGTTCTTCCATTTATCCAACCACTCGTTAATGCCACGGGTGACATACTTGGAGTCAGTGAAGACCTTGACCTCTTTGATGTCATCGGCGGTCAGGGCCCATTGCATGGCCTGCTTAGCGGCAGTCAATTCGGTCTGGTTGGAACTGTTCGCGGGCCAGACACCGCCAACCCCTTCGACGTAGTTGACCACAGTGACGTTGGCCTTGACACTCGGGTCGGCGGAGTAACCGTTATGAGTGGGGACAGCTTTGGGGTTGCCGGTACCTTTCTTGGGCGGTACTTCTTGAAAGGTGTACCCGTGGATACCCCAGCCGCCCGTACCGTGTGAACTGTGGTGGCCCCCATCTGCATAGAGAACCGCTTTCAATTCGATACCTTGGGAAGACATGACTAAAATCCTTAGGGGCATAAGACAAAAGGGACTCATCAGATGATTGACGAGTCCCTTTGTTTTTAACGAGACGACTCACGGGGCAGCAGGCACGTGGACTGATGGCTCTCGATGATCGATTTGTAAAACGCGATTTGCTCATCCTTCACCTTCAGTGAGTCGGCAAAGATTTCGAGCTGGTCTTCGTAACGGGTCCTGTAATACTCTTCATTAATCTGGTAACGCCGCTCGTACTGATCGCGTTGGATCACCACTTCCATGAGCCGAAACTCGGCATCACGCGCAACATTGTAGGCAAAGAGAAACATAGCGAAGATCGCTAAGTTTATCGAAGATAGCGTAAGAACGATCTTGTTGTTATTGACAAACGCTCTAGCTTCCTTATTTCCAGTGAGCAGCTCTTTAATGAAGGGCAGGAGCGCGGTGACAATCTTGATCAATCCCACGGGTTCGACTCCTGGTAAAATGGTATGTTTATACCCCTCAACAACAACAGGCGCTAAAGCCTTCATACCTTTGGCGCTTGCGGAGATGCACTTATGTATACGCTTAAAGGTTTTGTGCAAATCCCTGGCTTGGTCAACAATGAGCCGGGGATGACAGCCCCCATCGGTGAGCTGAGTTCCAAGGGTTACACCTATGCTCGTGAAAAGACGTCGCACGCCCACCAGGACTTCTCTGGGGTGGCACTGACGTCGTTCTGGAGCAAGGAGAACGAAATCGAAGTCGTGCCGCAGGCGGCGGACGTTTATGCTGCGTTGCAGATCGGTCACTGGGTCTACACCCAAGCCAACGCCGGTTTGATCAACGGTCAAGGGAGCGGCTTCAACACCCTGTTCCACAACACGCATGGCGGTGTCTACGAGCTGCTGCGCTACGGCGCGCTGGTCCCGTTTGCCTCGGGTAAGTTCTGCCCGGAGTACATTGAATTCAGCATCATCGACCGTGAAGAGAACAGCATCAAGCTGTGGTTCTCCAGCTCGGCGTTTCTCGGCCAGTACGACGGTTTCGAAACCATCGTCCTGCCGCCGATCGAGCCGGTCATCAACTTCTTCGGTAACTACAACACCATCAAGACCCAACTGGATGCGATTACCCTCTCCACCATCATGGAGCGGGTCGAACGTGCCACTGCCGGTCACCCGTACACCCGTGTGCGCATCGACCGCTTCGAATGGGTCAACCCCAACAACCCGGAAATCAAGATCAGTACCGACTGGGCCACCGTGCTCTATGGGGTCAGTGGTGATAACCTTGACACCATCAAGGAACAGATCATCGAATACCTAGTGGCCAACAGCGATCGCAACAAAGATGAATGGGGCGTGTTGTTCCCGGAGATCTTCCGTTCGACCGAATACGTCATGGTGCCGATGTGGGAGCACTTCTCGATCCCGAACCGTACCCTCGCCACTGGCATGTTCTCGCCGGCCGTACCGATTAAGGATGCCAAGCGGTTGGGTAACGCCATGATCAAAGGTACCGGTTACACGCCCGAATGGCTGGCCGACAACTTGGTGATCGTCAACACCACTTATCGCAGCATCCCTCTGGTGACCGCCGCCAGTCCGAGCAACACCGACGGTGTCTTCCGCTTCAATGAGAAGTTCCAAGACTACTTTGTGGTGGCTTCGACGTCGCCGGAATTCATGCGCATGTCGCCCAAGACGCGTGACTTTATCCTGATGCTCACCGACATGCTGCGCATCGCCGAAGAGCTGACTCCGTTCAGTTCCATCCCGGTCGGCTACACCCGTGTCAAGCGTGACGACGTCTACTACCTAGCCCGTAGCTTCGACACCGTCAACTACCTGGTGGCGCTGCGCTTTAGCGTGATCGACCCGACCCTGTATCCGTAACGAGGAGTTAGAGCATGCGTGTAACGCCTGATCTGAATGCCGAAGGCCGGTTCGTCCTGCGCGAACCTTGGCGGGCGGAGAATAAGGACTACTGGGTCGACGCCATCCGTTCATTGGATGACGTACGCAAACTGGAAGACAACCCCATCGGGTTGATCTACACCCCGGTCGGATTGGGGGATGCTGAGTACCGGTCGGACATCGATGAAGGGGCGATGATCATTACCTTGCGTAGTGACGACGGCCAGATCATCTACGTGCCCGATACGTACATCGTCTCGGTCCCTCGGGTTGATGCCATTCCGTACAGTCACCTGATCGTTTCGGCGTCACTGGGTCCCTTCCCGGACACCTACAACACTGCGCTGTTGGAAGCCAAGGTCAGTGCGGTGATCTCCGATTACATCGGGGTCGAGCCACAGGTGAACATTGCACGGGCGCCGATGCGTGGGACGATCACCTATGATCGTCACCGCCAGCTGACCAGTGCTCGGCAAGCTGCTGTCCGATTGCGCGATACCGATCGGGCCACTGCATTGGAACTGGAGCAACTGGTACGCCAGCAACAGGATCAGATTCTGTTGCTGGAACGGCTGCTGATCGAACATGGCGTGGTGCAAATCCCGTAACAGCATACAGGGAGGGCACGAGGCCCTCCCTGTATGCCGCTTAGGTCAAGGTGTAGCGGAAGATGCGGATGTAGTTCCCCGACAGACCGTCCTTCTCGAACAGACACCGGTAGACGAACTTGTACTGCACTTCCGGGATGTCCAAGGCGGTGAGGATCTCATACGCCTTCTCGCGCAGCTCCTGATCGCCTCGGGGCACCTCGTGACTGATCATCTTGATGGCGTTGATGTAGATGTTCTCTGCCAGTGGAACGTCATTGTTCTTTTGCAGGTGCATCAGCATCAGACCACCGGCCTTGAGGATCTCTTCCTTATTACGGCAGAAGGATTCCAGAATGGCGTAGCGGGGTGCGCCTATGACATCGATGATGCGATCCGCGATGGCTTCGAGCATGGGGTCCATACGGGCCTCCTGTTAGGAAATAGTGACATGGTCGTTGCGGTCCACCTTAATACTGAGGTGAGATGGGTCCAATACGATCTGCTGAGCATTCGGGTACGACCCTTGACCGTCGGTGTAGTGCGAGATGATCAGCACTTGGCTGAACAGGTCATCCTCGATCAGTTCCTTGATGGCCGGAACGAGGTTGTGACGGTGCACTTCATCGAAGGAGCTACCCAGTTCGTCGATGTACAGCGGGTAACCATGCAGCCGGAAGAACTTGTAAACCACCAGACGGAACGCTTGGTTGACGATATCCACTTGGGACTCGGACCCTTCGCTGACGTCGTTGATCATGTTCTCCTTGGCCACTGCGTACATCGGGAAACGATAATCCAGATCCCCGTTTCCCGCATCACAACCCATCACCGTGAGGTTGTATCCCCAGATGCGGTTGATGTTGCGGTTCATGCGGTCCACAATCGAATCGATAAACACCCCGATCTGTTCGGCAATCAGACCGTCTGTCGGCGAGAGCATGTCCATCAAATGACGATAGGCGGTCTCTTGCACGGTCATCCGGTCGATCTCGTTCTGGATGTCCTTGATGATCCCTTCCTGCACTTCGTTCTCAGTCAGGGTACTTTCGATCATGGCCAGACTGATCTGGTTACGCTTGATCAGCTCACTCAGCTCCGCTTGACGGTGGGCCTCCGTACACTCATCCAAGACCTTCTTCAATGTCGTCAGTGTGTTATTGAACTTCTCCAGCTGCTGATCGTAGTTGCGGTTAGTACCGACCACTTGCTTGAGCTTCTGGATGCGTGCTCGTTTTTCGGTCAAGCGTTCGCTGACGCCTCGGATCTTCTGCTCGATCTTCTCAAATCGTTCGCGGATAAGGTTGCTACTGCCATTGACGGCGTCAATTTCCGAGAGGGTTGCCTTCAGGCTGTCCTGTTCACGGATAAACCGGCGCAGGTGTTCCGCAGCGGCGCAACCGTTTAGGAAGTCCTGACAGATCGGCGTCAGCACCACCCCGCGTTCAAAACCACCTTCCTTGTCGATCAGTTTCCACAGACCGGCTAACTGCGTGTTGCTCTGGCGGAACTGATACAGCTTGTTCAGTTGGCTCCGATACTCACGGTAACCACCTAGGAAGTCCATCGCCGTTTGCAGGCTGGCTTGGTGTTTGATCAGCAAATCCTCACCCTTGCGCTGCTGCTGGTTCAGGTAGGTTTCCTCGTCCATCTTCACGCCCGGTTTAAAGGCCGTGGAGCAGTTCGGACACTGGACCTCCGCACAACTACGGATGTGCTCGAAGCGGGTTTCGATTCGTGCCAGTTGGTTATTCACTGCCTCGATCTTCTGCCGCGATTCATCCAGCATGTTCTCGTGGTAGGTGACTTGGTCCGCCTCGAAACGATCGCCGGTACGCAGTCCGGCCAGCATGGTGATCAGGTCTTCGATCTTCGATTGGGTAGCCAATGTCACCGTGCAGTCCTCTAGGGAAAGTCCTGCGGGTAACTTGGCACGAGCACGTTCAATCGCTTGATCGAGTTCACCGATACGCTTACGTATCGCAGCCGGGTCCTTGCCTTCGATCTGCTCGATCTCGCGCAGCTGCTGTTCAACGTTTTCAAACTCCTCGCTCAACGACGCCAACGCCCCTTCCAGTTCACTGGCATCCCGGATCTCCTCTTGCAGTTTCTCTTCAGCCTCTTGGATGGAGGTGAAGGTCTGCCCCTCCAGTGTGACGATCGAGTAGCTGGCCAGCTGCGCAGCGGCGGGTTTGACTTCATCGTACAGCTCACGGGCGTGAGCGGTGAGTTGGCTCAACCGCTGGGCCAGTTGCGGGTTGCTTTCTTGCATCAGGGCTTGCAGTTCATTACGCAGCTCTTCCGACTTGGCCAGCAGCACCTGCTGTTCGTCCTGACTTCGCAGCTTGGAGGTTTCCTGCGCCAACCGGTTAATGTTGTGTTTGACCACCGCAGCAGCGTCACGGGCACCCTTCTTGACCTTGTTGTAAATCCCAAGGGCGTAGTTGAAGTCAGCCGCGCTCATCTTGGTGATCCAGTCACGGCGCCGGTTAGGGGCCATGTTGGTGAACTTCTCGCGACCGATCAAGAGGTTGTGTAACTCTTGAGTCATCTGGAAGTGTTCGCTGACCAGTTCACGCTGTACGGATTCGGTCTTGCCTTGGTTGAGTTCTACCCCGTCTACCTTGAAGGAATGTTCCGGGGTGCCGTCGAAGGTAAACTTGAGTTCGTACTGTTTGCCACGATGTTGTACGTGGCGGATGCTGTAGCCACCGGGGTTGAAGGATTTCTTGTTGTGCGGCATCACCGAGAAGCCCAGTTCCAGCAAGCTGGATTTACCCGAACCGTTGGAACCGAGGACCAGTTGGGTTTTGACAGTGGGAGAGATTTCCAGCTTCTCGATCCCCCGCAGAGAAAAGCGCTTACAGCGAAATAAGCACACGTAAGTAAATAGCATGTCAACACCTACTACCAGAAGTCTGTACCATTGGTGTGATCAGTTTTGTTTAACGGAGAGTCAGATGCTTACTTCATTATTTCGACCGTTTGCCATCGGTACCGTGGCTGAGAACAAGGCCCTACGCTCCAAAGAGATTGAAGTGGTTCCTCATGAGCACCTGCCGTTCCTTGATGGGGAACTGGCGGTCAATCGAACCCCTATCGAATTCAGTGGAGTCGATGCCGACGGGAATGCCTACACCGGGGTGGTGGAAAGCGACATCGCCATTCCTGCGACTTGGCTGCCCGAATCCAGTAACCGGTACACGGCCCCCGATGTTCGTCGAGGGGAGCGGGTGATCCTCTACACCTACGGGGACACCAACCAGTTCTACTGGCGACCCCTAGGGTTGGACGATCACCTGCGCAAGCTGGAAACCATCGTCTGGGCGATCAGCGCCACCCGCGATGAAACCAAGACCACCCTAGATCTGGAAACCTGCTACATTGTTGAATTCTCCAGCCATGCCAAGGCGATCTCCATTTCGACCTGCAAGGCTGACGGCGAGCCGTTTGCGTACGACATTCAGCTCAACACCAAGGACGGACGTTTCACCATTCAGGACGATGCTGCCGGAGCAGACAAAGAGGGTAATCTCTGGTTGTTCGATTCGGCCAACACGCACTTTCGCATGCAGAACATCGACGGTACTCTGCTGGAACTGAAGAAGATCGATGTCAACGTCGTTGTCCCCGGTACCCTGACCGGTACGGTTGAAAAGGACATCAACTTCTCGTGCGAGAACATGAATGTCACCGCCCGTAGCAACTTTGTCGCCAAGGTAGGGGCGGATTTCTCGGTCGATGCAGGCGGGAGTGCCAATGTCAAGGCAGGGTCGAATGTAACCCTGGATGCTGGGGCGAATGCCAATGTCAAGGCAGGGTCGAATGTCGAGGCTAAAGCAGGCGGCGACCTGTCGCTGGAAGCCGGCGGGAACTTCAATGCAAAAGGCTCGATGGTCAATGTCGAATCGTCTGGACCGGCTATGGTCAAGGGAGGGGCGGGATTGACCCTTGATGGGGGTGGTGCGATGCTGGTGTTGAGTGCCGGCGCGGCCAGTATGGTGGCATCTTCTTTTAGTGGGGGTTAATCATGTTTGAACTACTTCAACTCGGTAGGTCAAAGTCGGAAGATACGTTTGCTGGATTCGTGCCGTCCACTGACTTCATCACCAGCGCCACACTACGCGACGAACTGGGTATTGATTTCGGTGTAGTCATGGAAGATGCCGGCTGGTTAAATGTGATGTTGGATGGCAAACACCTGTTTGTCGCCAAGAAGCCCTTATTGAACTCGGTCGACGAAAAGGTGCTGACACAACGGAGTCTGGTCACGGGCGATCGTACAATCAAGGTGCGCGGGGTGACCTATAAGGTCCGCTTGCTAAAGACCACGAACCCCAATATGTCGAGTGTCCACCCGGCACCATCAGTAACCTACGACCATGTAACCTTACAGAATTCGGAGTTCAACCGAATCTTCTACCCGTTGACGTACAACAGCACCCACCCGATCGGATCGGTATCCACCGAAGGGTTGGTCTTTGGGTCATTGGCACAGTACACCGAAGAAGAGCTGGGGTTCTCCACGAGTGGCGTCGCGCCGGTCAATCAACTTTACACGATCTGCCAAGAGAAAGGTCAGCATGGCTACCCGGTCGAACGCGGTTTTTACGGTGTTCACTCGGCCTACAGCCATCATCAATACCTCGGTGCCTACCATACACGCACCTGGCGTCCCGTTCTAGAGAAGGTCTGAATCATGCTCGAATGCCTCTTGAACAATGGAAACGTCCAATCCGGACGTTTCTTTGGACTGCCGAGACACGCGAAAGTAAAAGGATCTGCATGGAGCAGTGGATCGGTCAATTATCTCTTGGAAGGTAACGCTTCCATTACTGAAGAGGGATCTCTGATCATTTCGGATAACATCAGTGCGCTGAGCATGACGTTTTCGGATGGTTTGAACTTGGACGCCAGTGAAGACTGGTATTTGGAATTGGAAATAAAAGGTAGTTTTTCCGGCAGCTCTAACAATGTTTTCGTTTGTGGAGCATGGCCGTCCGAGGTCTATTTTCAGATACAGTACTATCGCAACGCGATTTACACTTACTTCGCTGGACCGTATCGGATTGGACCGACGGTTCATTTACTGTCAATTCCACAAAGCAACCACATTGTCTGGCAGTCACGCAGCGGCATGCATGAAATCTGGGTAAACGGTTCACTTAACCACACCCTCGATCGTCGCTCAGTGTCGCTGAAGATCCCAGTTGGAGACCGATTGGAATTGCCGATGCGTAAAGACGGTAACTTCAACGGGCAGTACCTGCAAGTTAATTTGGTCAAAGGGCAGCTTCGCTATCCTTAAAGAGTACTCACTATGATCGAACTACTCAATATCAACATTGACCAGCCCATTCCGGTGTTTAACCTCGGGGTCAATGGTGGTCAGATTGTTGAAACCATTACGGGTCGAGTTGCAACAGTCCTAGGGACAGTGAGCGTCTCTGATCAGCATGTGTTGAATGGAAACGATGGATCAATCTACTTCCCCGGTAACACCAGTTCGTATCTTAGCTTCAGCCATTTTGAAGACCTGACCTTGGGTGACGATTTCACCGTCGAGTGGGTGGTGAAACTGGAGGAGTTCTCGAATAGCGCCAATGAACGGGTCGCACCGATTGTACACTGGAGCGAAATTGCGGCGCCGGGTAGATCGTCGAATATCGACCTGTTCTACGGAGCAGGGTATAATCAGCTGGTGCTGAGAACCAACGTGTCCACCGTCCCTAACCGAGTAGTACCGCCACTGATGGAGTCGGCGTTATCCGGACAGTCAGAACACTGGGCTATAGTCCGTAAAGATGGCGTAACCTCCACGTACCGTAACGGTGTCCGGATACATCAGACGACGGAGTTCGTCGCCCCAGTCGAGAACGCCATTGTCCGGGACTTCCACATCGGTAGGCGGACGGGTGGTACGGGGAACGTTTTCTGGTGGTTCAAGGGCTATCTGTCGGGATTGCGGATGTACGATAAAGCCATCGGAAAATTTCAATTGACATGAGGTGTAACGATGATTGAGATGCAGCTCATGCAACCGGTGAACCCGTTCGGGATACGTTGGATTTTCAACGGTCCTGTTGGCAGTACCGGTCAGAACGACCTGAGTGGAAGGTATCCCATACAGTCCACGTACGGGAGTGCAACCATTCGAGAAGAAGGCGATAAACGATTCCTTTACCTCGATGGAAGCTCGTGGTGGACACTTCCCCATGACGCGTACTTCAACGTGGATGGTGATGATTTTCTGATCGAAGTTACGTTCCGGGTACGGAGTCATCGGTCGTGGTTTCCGTTGTTCTCCAAAACCGTCGGGCAAACGGGTGGCTACAGCTACGCCCTCGCCGTCAAAGACGGTCGACTGGAATTCTACTGGTCGGCGGACGGGACGCACACTAATTCCTATCGCATCACCGGCGGACCTATCTTGTCTTTAAACACGTGGTACAAGGGTCGGATCGAACGACGGGATGGCGCACTGGTGTTGTACTTGGACGAGGTGGTTATCGCTAGTTACGTCAGCGCCACCATCCATTCATCCACGTTGGAAATCAGCATCGGCGGAGCTAACTTTCCGTTCGTAGCTCAATACAACGGTCACGGGGATATTGCTCAAATCCACTATTGGAAAAAGGACAGTAGATAAAATGATTGAGTCGTTACTCTCGCACCAAGTAAAAAGCAGTTTTGATTTTGAGAATCGACAGTGGGTAAAGGTCGGACCCAGCAGCGGAAGCCAGCTTCAGGCAGCTGCTGTCACAGTCGATGGAGTACCCTACATATTTGGCGGTCGCAATTTCTCCAATGGTTACTCGTTTAATGCCGCTAAGAAATACGTCAACGGTGAGTTTATACCCATTGCCAATTTGCCAGTTGGTCTGATGGAACCGGGTTACGTCGCGGTGGGACGTAAGATCTACTTGATTGGCGGTACTACTCGGTTAGTCAGCGGATATGAAAGTCGCAAAGTCTACATCTACGATGTAGACACGGACTCCTACAGTACAGGTGCAGATTGTCCCACAGCGTCGCTAGTGGGATGTGCTACTGCGGTCGGTACGGATATTTATCTTTATGGTGGGCTAGTAGACCAAAACGAAAGTAATAACCAAAAGATTTTCTACAAGTACGACACTGTAGCCGACCAATGGACGGTACTTCCGTATCACGACAGTTACGGTTATTACTCAACGTTCATCTGCTCACTGGGCAATAGGCTTTTTACGTTTGGCGGGGAAAGTTCCAACGCCGGTATCAAAGATGGCACGCTTCGGGTTTACGACACGTTTGATCAAACGTG
>Ga0079224_100000034_pt1 | contig 85890 bp, 89 predicted proteins | sample Stecom2015_FD_80414 | JGI IMG/M metagenome (GOLD analysis project Ga0079224, IMG submission 80414) | Agricultural soil microbial communities from Utah to study Nitrogen management - Steer compost 2015 | ecosystem: Environmental > Terrestrial > Soil > Agricultural land | place: USA: Utah... | reverse complement strand
TTTAATTTTATTACAGAGCTGTTTTTATTTAACGGTAATACGCTGTGTTTTCACTCCGTTGTTGGTTTGAACTTCGAGCATATAAATTCCTTTATCAGCATTTGGTAAGCTTAACTGATAAATTCCGTTACCATTAGATGCAATAGATTGATTAAACACAACTGCACCTTTCATATCATAAACTCTTACCAACACATTGTCTTTAATATTGTGTTGCGGAACAATAAAGTTAAAGTTTCCGGAAGCAGAAGGGTTTGGATAAACTACTAAGGTGTTACCCGGAGTCAATACCTCACTTAAACCTGTACTGGTACACACTACAGGGAAAATGGCATGAGCTAAATCCAATCCCCATGAATTTGATGCATCAGAATATGCATACCATCCTCCGCCTTGTCCCCACTCTTCATAAGCTGTACCCGGTACTGTCTCACCATCCAGATTGGTAACGATGGCTAAAGTGTCACCGGCATGATAGTCAAAATTCATTCCTACATAAAAATTTCCAATTGGAAGATTTACATTAGGTGAGAAGTCAATGATGGTAGGCAACTGTGCTGTAACATCTGCAGCAATTGCATCATAAGTAACAGTCTTGGTACCGATTATTGTACCCGGCAATCCTGATGCATCATTCCATACATTGGCATTGGCAGTATGTCCGGTTCCGGAAGAAGCTCCTACACCAAAAACTATTATTGCCTGATCAACAAATGCATTGGCTGTGTTATTTGTGAATATATCAGCTTTTGAAATATCGCCATAACCGTTTTGTCCTGCTACATATCCTCCGCTCTGCGCAGTATAAATAGTTGGAGTACTGGTAGCAACATCAAAATTAGCAAGAGTATCACAACCTCCGCCTCCACCTTGAGTCACGGTAATGTAGTCAGTTTTTGTCATGGTATTGCTACCCTGACCATTGGTAACAGTAAGAGTTACATCATAAGTTCCCGCAGCAGCATACACAATGTTTGATGGGTTTTGTGCAGTGGAAGTTCCCGGGCTGCCACCTTGGAATGTCCAACTCCATGATGTGGGAGAACCTGTACTTTGGTCAGTAAAGTTTACACTTCCACCGGGTGCAATAGATGTTGTGTTGGCAGTAAATTGAGCAACCGGTCCACCACCTGTCGGTGCCTGACATCCTAATGAAGTAGTCAGTGGTGAACGATACGTACCATTTTGCATTGCAGTCACCATACGAGCCTTTTGTCCTGCAGTAAACATGTTCAGGCATTTGTCATAACAGTAATCCATATAGTTCATCCACATGTCGCCATTAGGTCCATTGTTGCATGTAACCTGTGGGAAACCCGGACATGGGTAAGGAATACTCTGTCCGCCATAATTGGCCGTTTGTTGTGTTGGAGTATCACTAACATAGTCGTTACCACAGTTGGCATCACCCCATATATGGCGTAATCCAAGCCAGTGACCAATTTCATGTGTTGCGGTGCGTCCTTTATTATATAATGGGTCAAGATTACCTGTGCGGCCAAATGCTTTATAATAGATAACAACCCCATCATTGGTTGCATTACCATAGTTGCCGGTCAAACCTGTAAGCCCACTGTTCAATGGGAAAGTTGCATGCCCTAAAAGTTGAAATCCGCTGGAAGTATAATCAGGTACTACCCAAATGTTCATATATTGTGTAGGATCCCAGATAGAACCCGGTTTTATTGTATTATCAATATAAGTCATTGTGTAGGGCGGAGCACTCCATCCTTTTGAATTTCTGTTGATACGGTCAATACCGGTAGTGGCATTTCCATTCGGGTCACGTTGTGCCAAACAAAAATTGATTTCACAATCTGCAGCAACAGGAAGATAGGCAGAAGGTGTTGATGCCGTGTCAGCATTTAATCTGCGGTAATCTTCGTTCAGTACATCAATCTGTGATAATACCTGCGCATCACTGATGTTGTAACTTGTACCAACAGCACTTCCATTATGAATTACATGTATTACCACCGGAATGGTGTAAACCGTTTGAATGCGGTTGGCACTTGGCTCCTGCATTTTATTTGCGAGCCATGTTTCGTACTCGAGCGGAAGTTCAGCTGTTCCGCATGTCCGTACTGTAATTGCAGGATCAGCTTTCAGATTTCCGGCTACTTTCCTTTGTTGTGCATAAGCAGTTGCCATTGTTGCTACTGCAAGCACACTTAGTAAGATTCTTTTCATTTTTAACTTATTAAATTTTGAATGATTTTAAGAGTGTAAAAATAATAGAAAAGCAATTGATAATAGCTTAAATGGTAAAAAAAATAGATACTGAAAACCTCTGTAAAATTGAATGTAACCGCCATTTGAACAATTTTTTGGATTTTTGCCGCATGTTGTCGCAAATAGGACTGATCATTGCCAAAGAATGGAAGCTGGAGTGGCGCAACCGTTCGGCAATTGCCGGCCTTTCGGTTTATATACTTTCAGGGTTGTATATCAGTTATCTGAGTTTTAAAAAAATTGCAGACCCTGCAACATGGAATGCCTTATTCTGGATTCTTATTCTGTTTATGGCTGTTAATGCACTTGCCAAAAGTTTTATGACAGAGAGTAGGGGACTTCAACTGTTTTATTACACCTTCCTAAATCCTCAGGTAGTTATCATCGGGAAAATTATTTACAATGGTGTTTTACTTTTTGTTTTAGGGTTACTCACTCTTTTGTTTTATACCATATTGTTGGGCAATCCTGTTCAGGATAGTTTTATGTTTTTGATTACACTGCTTGCAGGATGTTTTGGTATTTCGTCAGTTCTAACCATGATTTCTGCAATCGCTTCCAGGGCAGGACATCAGTCAAGTATGATGGCTATACTCGGATTTCCTGTATTGCTGCCATTACTTATCATACTCATCCATTTATCCAAGAATGCAATTGACGGAATTGAATTTTCTGTGAATGTAAAGTATCTGACATTGATACTTTCATTAAATCTGATTGTTCCTGCATTAGCCTTTATTTTATTTCCATACCTTTGGCGTGAATAAAAAACAGGAGGTCAGCACCTCAATTTAAGATGCATTCAGTCTGGAAAATAATTTGTGTGATTTTATTGTTTTATACAGTGATTGCAGGATTTTTACTTCCGGTTCCTGAACTTCCGATACTGAACGAAACGATTCGTAATTTATATTTTCATGTAACCATGTGGTTTGTCATGATTACTCACATGGTAATATCAATAGTTTATAGCATCAGGTTTCTGACAAATTCACAACTCAGGTATGATATGAAAGCCGAACAATATTCTCAAACAGGGATGGTGTTTGGTATAGCCGGATTGATAACAGGAATGATTTGGGCAAAATTTACCTGGGGTGCTTTTTGGGTGAATGACACCAAACTAAACGGTGTTGCCGCAGCTATGCTGATGTATGCTGCTTACTTCATTTTGCGCAATGCTACTGATGATGAAAACAAGCGTGCCAAACTCAGTGCTGTTTATCTGGTGTTTGCATTTCCATTAATGATGGCATTTATTTTCATATTACCTCGTATGACTGATTCACTTCATCCCGGAAATGGAGGCAACCCTGCATTTGGTCAGTATGATTTAGATAATAATATGCGAATGGTATTTTACCCTGCCATCATTGCATGGACTTTACTCGGTTTATGGATAACTTCTATCCGTATCAGAATAAAAAATTTATGGAACGAAACAAACTTATCAGAATAATTGTTTTGCTGTCAGTTCTACCATCTGTTACTTTCGCTGATGGTGTTGAAATGGCAGATGCTTTACGCAGTAATGGTAAAATTTATGTGGTTGTAGCAGTATTATGTGTAGTGTTAGCAACAGTGTTGTTATATCTGTTCAGCATTGATCGCAAAGTGAAAAAAATGGAAGAAAAATTCAAGAACAAGTAGAGAAGTTTAAGAAATGAAAAAGTCTTACATCATAGCAATACTTATTATAGGAATAGCATTTGCGGCCATTATCAGTACAGTGAACGATTCTGGCACGTACTCCAATTTCAGCGAAGCTGCTGCTCATGAAGGAAAAGTTTATCATGTGGTTGGCAAACTCAACCGTGAGAAACCGTATGTGTACAACCCACATCAAAATGCCAACTTGTTTACGTTTTATCTCTTTGATAATAATGGTGAAGAACGCAAAGTGTTATTAAATAAGGCAAAGCCTCAGGATTTTGACAAATCAGAGCAGATTGTAATAATCGGAAAGATGAAAGGGGATGAGTTTATTGCTTCTGATATTTTGTTGAAATGCCCCAGTAAGTATGCTGATGAAAACCTGAAACCGGTTTCATAATTTTAAAGGCATTCAGCTACAGATTTATAAAATTAAAAATCCGCTTTTTGTAAGGCGGATTTTTTTTAGCCGGATTTATCATCTCAGAATTAAAGTTTTTTACTTCAGTTAATTATTCCAAAAGCGAGCGCATTTTTAATGCATAAAAAAAGTCGTTCTGTTTTAGAACGACTTTCTTGTGCTGCGAAGAGCGTAATTTTATTTTACCGACTCCACAATTGCTTTGAAAGCATCAGGATTGTTAAGAGCAAGATCAGCCAAAACTTTTCTGTTGAGCTGATTTCCTGCCTTATGCAGTTTGCCCATGAATTCGCTGTATGACATGTCGTAATTTCTTACGGCAGCATTGATACGCTGAATCCACAATCCGCGGAAGTTACGTTTTTTGGTTTTACGGTCGCGGTAAGCATATTGCAATCCTTTTTCAACCGTATGTTTGGCAACGGTTAATACGTTACCTCTTGCGCCCCAGTTTCCTTTGGCGCGTTTGAGCAATTTTTTACGTCTTGCTTTTGACGCTACTGAATTTACCGAACGTGGCATGTGTTTGTAATTTTTGGCGTTAGCGCTCCGCCATGCGGAATCTTTATGCTAAGTACCTGGTTAAACTTATATTGAATTAAATTTTCTTAAGCAATAGCCAACATTCTTTTTACTCTGAACTCATCGGCTTTGTTCACAATAGCCGGGTTGGTAAGTGCGCGCTTGCGCTTGGTTGACTTCTTGGTGAGAATGTGGCTTTTGAAAGCATGCTTTCTCTTGATTTTTCCGGTGCCGGTAACGCTGAAACGTTTTTTCGCGCTGGAGTTGCTCTTCATTTTCGGCATAATACTTCTTTTTTATTGTGTTATTTAAATTCGTTATTTCTTTTTAGGCAGTGGTGCAAGATGCAGGAACATTCTGTTTCCTTCCAGTTTTGGAAGCATTTCAACCTTTGCATACTGTTCCAGTGCCTGTGCAAATTTCAGCAGGATAATTTCTCCCTTTTCTTTATATGCTATCGTCCTTCCTTTAAAGTGAACATAAGCTTTTACTTTAGCTCCTTCTTCCAAAAACTTGATTGCATGTTTCAGTTTGAAATTGAAATCGTGCTCATCAGTATTGGGTCCAAAGCGAATTTCTTTTACAACTGATTTTGCTGCTTTTGCTTTCTGCTCTTTATCCTTTTTCTTTCGCTCGTAAAGGAATTTCTGATAGTCTATTATTTTACATACCGGTGGATTACTGTTTTCGGAAATCTCCACAAGGTCAAGTTCCATTTCTCTTGCCATGCGAAGTGCCGTATCCGTGTCGTAAATCTTATTTTCTACGTTATCTCCGACCAAACGTACCTGCGGAACTCTGATACGTTCGTTGATTCTGTGTTCATCAACCTTTGGTTGTGGAAGCCTCCTGTCTCTGTAACCTTGCGGTCTGTTTTCAGGGCTTCCTCCCGGTTTGTTAAATGTTGCTATATGTCCTCCTTGTTATTCGTTTATTAATAATTGTTTGTCTATTTCTTTCCGCACTACATCACAAAATTCTTTGGGTGTCATGGTTCCAAGGTCGCCCTTGCCATGTTGCCTCACAGATACTTTGTTCTCAGCCATCTCTTTTTCGCCAACTATGAGCATAAATGGTATCTTTTTTACTTCCGCATCCCGGATTTTTCGTCCGATTTTTTCTGCTCTTTCGTCAACGAGGGCGCGAATATCGGAATTATTTAGTAACTGTGAAACAGAATTTGCAAATTCATTGAACTTTTCACTAATCGGTAAAATGGCTACCTGTTTTGGCGACAGCCACAGTGGGAAATTACCGGCATAATGCTCTATCAGAAATCCGATAAACCTTTCATGCGTTCCCAATGGCGCACGGTGAATACACAAGGGTGTTTTCAGCGTATTGTCTGCATCGCGGTAGGTAAGCCCAAAACGTACAGGCACTGCAAAGTCAACCTGATTGGTGGCCAAAGTAAATTCACGACCGATGGCACTCCATACCTGTACATCAATCTTTGGCCCGTAAAATGCACTTTCGTCAGGAACTTCCACATAAGGAACTTTTGTTTCAATAAGTACCTTCCTTACCATGTCCTCTGTTTTTAGCCATAACTCGGGTTCATTCACATATTTCTTCCCTAATTTTTCAGGTGAGTGTGTTGAAAAACGCATCACATATTTTTCAATTCCAAATATCTTGAAATACTTTAAGTACATATCGTTAACTGCTTTAAATTCAGCAGCAAACTGTTCTTCTGTACAATAAATATGTGCATCATTCATCTGCAGACATCGCACACGCATAAGCCCAAATAATTCACCCGATTGTTCATAACGGTAACAGGTACCATACTCAGCCAAACGGATAGGTAAATCGCGGTAGCTGGCATTCATATTACCAAAAATCTTATGGTGATGTGGGCAGTTCATGGGCTTGAGGTAATATTTCTCTCCGTCCATTTCCATCGGAGGAAACATACTTTCGGCATAATATGGCAGGTGACCTGTTGTCAGATACATACTTTCCTTGGCAATGTGAGGGGTTCTCACCCGTTTATATCCTGCTTCGTTTTCGGTACGTTTTGCCAACGATTCTAACTGTTCAATAATAATACCTCCGTTAGGCATCCACAAAGGCAGACCCGGGCCAACTTCATCGTCAAACATAAATATCTCCAGTTCTTTTCCCAGCTTTCTGTGGTCGCGTTTTTTTGCTTCTTCCAGCATGGCAAGGTATTCGTCCAGTTCTTTCTGTTTTGGGAAACTGATACCATAAATACGGGTTAACTGCTTGTTGTTTTCATCACCCTTCCAGTATGCACCGGCAAGGTTCATCAGTTTAACTGCTTTGATGTAACCTGTGTTTGGAATATGCGGCCCACGGCACAAATCGGTAAAATTTCCCTGCGTGTAAAAAGTGATGGTACCATCCTCCAGGTTCTGAAGTAAATCAAGTTTATATTCATCACCTTTTTCAGTAAAATATTTTACGGCATCACTCTTGGCCATTTCTTTTCTGATGTAAGGATTACTCTGACGTGCCAGTTCAATCATCTTGTCTTCAATTTTTTTGAAGTCATCACTCGATATCTGCTGACCTTGCAAATCCACATCGTAATAAAAACCGTTTTCAACAGGAGGTCCAACCCAGAATTTGATTCCCGGGAAATAAAATTCCAGTGCTTCGGCCATCAGGTGCGCTGACGAATGCCACATTGTGTTTTTTCCGTCTTTGCTGTCCCATGTCAGGAGTTCGAGTGTAGCATCTTCAGTAATTGGTCGCATCAGGTCGCGTACCTCGCCATTAACTTTTGCTGCAAGTACATTTCTTGCCAAACCCTCGCTGATACTTTTTGCAATATCCATGGCAGTAGTTCCCGATGGATATTCGCGCACTGTTTTATCCGGAAAAGTAATATTCATTCTAAAAAAAATTTTTGCAAATATACGGTAAAACACAGAGTTGTAATTGCTTCGTTATTTATTAAAATTAAATTTTTTCTGAGTTAAATATTTACTTAAGATAGCCCTGTTTTTTACTGTCGCAGAAATGTGATATGCAATTAAAATATGCTTTCATTTTACAATCCGAGAGAATAACATTGAATAAAAACACTAACATTTTTTATTAGCTCTCATTATAATCTCAATAAGTCAACATGCTGATGCGAACAGTGGTGCAGAGTTACTATTTTTGTCATCCTTAATATTGATATTTTCTGCCTACATTTGCCCATGCACCAATCCATTTTAATCATTGACTTTGGCTCGCAATATACGCAGCTGATTGCCAGAAGACTTCGTGAGCTGAATGTTTATTGCGAAATTCATCCTTATAATCACCTCCCTGACATTTCTCCCTCAGTAAAAGGAATTATTTTTTCAGGAAGTCCTTGTTCAGTACGCGATCAGGATGCCCCTTTTATTGATACAGCAAAATACGTACAGCAACTTCCTGTTTTGGGTTTATGCTATGGAGCACAGCTTCTCGCAAATCAGCATGGCGGTGAAGTGATGGCTTCAAAAATAAGAGAGTATGGCCGTGCTAAACTCAAACTTACTTACGATGATACCATATTTAAGGATGTAAGTTCTGTAAGTCAGGTGTGGATGTCGCATGCCGATACCATAAAAAGTTGTGGAGAAAGTTTTGAAGTAATAGGCGAAACAGAAGATGTAAGTGTTGCCGCTTTCAAACATAAAGAACTTCCTGTATATGGCTTTCAGTTTCATCCGGAAGTATATCACAGCATGGAAGGAAAGCAAATGCTTGCCAATTTTGTGTATAACATCTGTGGCTGCTCAGGCGACTGGACACCGGGCTCGTTTGTAGATGAAACTGTAGCAGAATTGAAATCAAAACTTGGTAATGACAAAGTAATTTTAGGACTGTCGGGTGGAGTGGACTCAAGTGTAGCAGCTTTGTTGCTTCACAAGGCAATAGGTAAAAACCTGTATTGCATTTTTATTGATAACGGACTCTTGCGTAAAGATGAGTCGAAGCAGGTAATGGAAGTGTTCAGCCCGATGGGATTGCAGATAAATGCTGTTGATGCTTCAGAAGAGTTTTATTCAGCCCTGAAAGAAATTTCGGATCCGGAGCAAAAACGTAAAACCATTGGCCGGGTATTTATTGAAGTTTTCGACCGTGAAGCTCATAAAATTCAAGATGTGAAATGGCTGGCACAGGGAACCATTTATCCTGATGTGATAGAATCAGTTTCTGTAAAAGGTCCTTCGGCAACCATCAAATCGCATCACAATGTTGGAGGGTTGCCCGAAAAAATGAATCTGAAAATAGTAGAGCCATTGCGCTCACTCTTCAAAGACGAAGTGCGCAGAGTGGGTAAAGAAATGGGTCTGAAAGATGCACTGCTGAATCGTCATCCTTTCCCTGGTCCGGGGTTGGGAATACGAATTTTAGGAGATATAACAGCTGACAAAGTAAAGATTTTGCAGGAGGCTGATGCCGTTTATATGCAGTTGCTGCAGAAACATAATTTGTATCAGAAAGTGTGGCAGGCAGGAACAATTTTTCTGCCGGTGAAGTCGGTTGGAGTAATGGGCGATGAGCGAACCTATGAAAATGCAGTATGCCTGAGGGCTGTTACCAGCACGGATGGCATGACTGCTGACTGGGCGCACCTGCCTTATGAGTTTTTAAGTCTGGTGTCGAATGAAATTATCAATAAAGTAAAGGGAATTAACAGGGTGGTGTACGACATCAGTTCAAAACCACCTGCAACCATAGAGTGGGAATGATGAGAAAATACAGAACAGATATTGGTTTCTCTGTCATGAAGTATCTTTTTTGTGCAATGGCATTTATGGGAATGTCGTGCAGCACACAAAAGAAAGTTCCTGCTCCTGCACCGCAACCTACTCCGCCCAAAACTGTTGCGAAAGATACCGTTCATGCACCTGCACCTAAGGAGGTTGTGCATAAAGAAATCAAAATAGGTTTGCTATTGCCACTTGAAATTAAAAAGCATCTGGATGCCCTCACCGATACTTCAGTAGATATGGGTATGGATGCATATACACTCAGTCAGTTGCAGTTTGCCGAAGGTGCTATGCTCGCTGCCGATTCATTAAACATGACTAAACAAATGGTTTCCATAAAAATCAGTGATGCACCTGCTGACAGTTTTTATTTATCCAATAAACTTTACAAGCCTGATATGTTGCATGCCGATGTTATTCTGGCTTCGGTGCCTGCTGCCAATGCTGCTACTGCTGCACGTATAGCCAAATTACATAAGCAAAAGATAGTGTTCACACAGCCTGTATCAACCACTTCACTTACATCGTATGACAATGCATATCTTGCAGCCACATCCACTACCACTCAGTGTGAGATTGCTGCAGCCAAACTTGCTTCAGTTATGCCTGCAGCACATTTCTTTTTGTTTACAAGTGATAATAAGCGAGAGCAGGATATAGCAGCACTGTTTAAACCGGGATTGCCGGTATCAAAAACTTATTCAATCACCAACAAAGCTAAATTAGACTCTGTGGCTAAACATGCTTCGCGCCATGAGCAGGTTATTATTATGGTTTCATCTGACGAAGGTTTTGTTTCATCCACATTAAACCAGATTAATGCAGCAGCCGATGGAACCATTACCATCATGGGCCTTCCTACATGGGAAAATTTTGAAAGTATTGATTATTCATTACTGAAAAATCTGAGAGTGATTTACTTCACAACCGGATTTGTAAATTCAAATGATGAACACGTCAAGGATTTCAGAAATAAGTATATCAGCCGTTATAATGCCGAACCGATGTTTGCAGCTTATCAGGGTTTCGAACTGGTAATGGAATTTGCCGCTAACAAAACAGATGAAAACCGCAAGCAGCAAAAAAAGAGGTTATTGCCTTTCAAATTTACTCAGATTGACAGTCATGGATGTTTCGAGAACCAATATGTCAGACTGATAGAAGTAAAAAATTATGAGCTGATACCTTTGGATGAATAAAGTATTAGAATTTAAATTGTTTAATATCAACACTTTAGAATCTTATTGACAATAATCAAATCTGTTATTTAAAAATTGCAGATTCGTTTTTGAAATATCATATAATTGATTACTTTTGCCGACCCTTATTAAAAGTGAGAATATTATGTCGCGTATTTGTGATTTAACAGGCAAAGGCAGTGTGGTAGGAAATAACGTATCGTTTTCGAACCGTAAAACGAAACGCAGATTCAACCCGAACCTGCAAGAAAAAAAGTTTTTCATCCCTGAAACAGGTGAATGGATAACATTAAAAGTATCGGCAGCCGCCCTACGTACCATCAACAAAAAAGGTATATCGGCCTGCATCAACAGTTTAATTAAAAAAGGACACATTTAATTCCTATAAACCATGGCAAAAAAAGGTAACAGGGTACAGGTAATTTTGGAATGTACAGAGCATAAAGCCAGCGGTATGCCGGGTATGTCACGCTACATTACCACCAAGAATAAGAAAAACACTACGGAGCGTTTGGAGTTGAAAAAATACAACCCCATTCTGAAAAAAGTAACCGTACATAAAGAAATTAAATAACAATATTAAAACTCACAGAACATGGCTAAGAAGGTAGTTGCAACACTTAAGACCGGAAAAGGCAAAGAGTTTTCCAAAGTAATTAAGATGGTGAAAGGACCTAACGGTTCTTATTCTTTTAAAGAAGAAGTGGTACATAACGATCACATCAAAGATTTTTTAAAAGAGAAATAATAAGAATGTAAATGATTAAACAGCTTTCTTCCATCAGGGAGAAGGCTGTTTTTGTTTAGAGCAAGGTATAAGCAGATATGGGTTTTTTCGGATTGTTTTCAAAGAAGGAAAAAGAATCGCTCGACAGCGGCTTGGATAAAACAAGAGAAAGTTTTTTTTCAAAAATCACTAAGGCGGTAATCGGAAAATCTACCGTTGATGACGAAGTTCTCGATAACCTCGAAGAGGTGCTTGTTTCGTCAGATGTGGGAGTAACCACTACGTTGAAAATTATCAAGCGTATTCAGGACCGTGTGGCACGTGATAAGTATGTGGGCACCGACCAGCTGAACAAAATTCTGAAAGAAGAAATTGCTACGCTGCTTGAAGAAAATAAATCTGCAACAGTGGCATCGCTTATTGATGAAACAAAAAAGCCTTATGTGATTATGGTGGTGGGTGTAAATGGTGTGGGCAAAACTACTACCATAGGAAAACTTGCATATCAGTTTAAAAACGGAGGTAAGAAAGTGTTGTTAGGTGCGGCTGATACTTTCAGAGCTGCTGCAGTTGACCAGTTGAATATTTGGGCAGAGCGTGTTGATGTTCCAATTGTTTCGCAGGGAATGAATGCTGACCCCGCATCGGTAGCTTTCGACACGGTAAAATCGGGTGTGGCACAGCAAAGTGATGTGGTAATTATTGACACTGCCGGACGACTGCACAACAAAGTGAATCTGATGAATGAATTGTCGAAGATTAAACGTGTGATGCAGAAAGTTATTCCTGATGCTCCGCATGAAATTCTTCTGGTACTTGATGCTTCAACAGGACAGAATGCCATTGAACAGGCCCGACAGTTTACTGCTGCAACCGAAGTGAATGCACTTGCACTTACCAAACTCGATGGCACTGCCAAAGGCGGAGTTGTCATCGGCATTTCAGACGAATTTAAAATTCCTGTAAAATACATTGGCGTAGGAGAGAAGATTACCGATCTGCAGGCATTCGACCGTGTAGCGTTTGTAGATTCTCTTTTTGCAAAATAAATCACCATGAGAACAAAAATTTCAAAGCCAATAAAGGTTAATGTAGTGACACTGGGTTGCTCCAAGAATGTGGTTGATTCGGAAATTCTGATGGGGCAGTTACAGGCAAATGATTTTGATGTGGAGCATGAATCTTCCAAAAATGCGGAGATTGTCATTGTAAATACTTGTGGTTTTATTGATAATGCCAAACAGGAATCTATTGATACCATTCTGCATTATGCAAGAGAAAAAGAAAAAGGTAAAATTGAAAAACTGATTGTCACAGGATGTCTTTCCGAGCGCTATAAACCTGCACTCGAAAAAGAAATTAAAGGAGTAGATAATTTTTTTGGCACACATGATTTGCCACTGCTGCTTAAGACACTTGGTGCCGATTACAAACATGAGCTGATTGGTGAAAGGCTGATGACTACACCGCGCCACTTTGCTTACATGAAAATATCGGAAGGTTGCGATCGCCCATGCTCTTTCTGCGCCATTCCTCTGATGCGCGGACATCATGTTTCAAAACCTGTTGAAGAGTTGGTGAAAGAAGCCAAAGTACTTGCTGCTAAAGGAACCAAGGAGTTAATTCTGATTGCACAGGATTCAACATTTTATGGCCTTGATCTTTATAAAGAGCGCAGATTGCATAAGTTGATGGAACAGTTGGCTGCTGTAGAAGGTATTGAATGGTTACGCTTGCATTATGCATTTCCGTCAGGTTTCCCTCTGGAAATACTGGATGTGATGAGAGAAACACCTAACATTTGCAAATACCTCGACATTCCTTTGCAACATGCCAGCGACAACATGCTGAAAAGTATGCGCAGAGGAATTACGCGCGAAAAAACAACAGCACTTATCAATACCATCAGAGAGAAAGTTCCCGGAGTGGCAGTGCGCACAACGTTTATTACAGGATACCCCGGTGAAACCGAGAAAGACCATGAAACATTATTGCGTTTTCTGGAAGAGATGCGCTTTGACAGAGCAGGAGTGTTTACCTATTCGCATGAGGAAAATACCCATGCTTATACTTTGAAAGATGATGTGGACGAAGAAACCAAACAGCGCAGACTGGATGAACTGATGCAGGTGCAACAGCAGATATCCTATTCAGTTAATCAAAATAAAGTAGGAAGTACATGCAAGGTTCTGTTCGACAGAAAAGAAGGAAATTATTTTGTGGGACGTACTGAATTTGATTCACCTGAAGTGGATAATGAAGTGCTGGTGGAGGCACAAAATAATTATGTACGGATTGGCGATTTTGCCAACATCAAAATTACTTCAGCCGAAGCATTCGACCTGATGGGAGTGAGGGTATAACACTTCAGATATTTACAATCTTAAAGTAGAAATTAAAAATCGGAATTTTTTATACGGAAGAATTTTGACTGTTCATTTAGTCTGCAAATGGTTTAGTTATTTACCTATGACAATTGCAGCAGTTAAGTATAAATCAAAATTCTATCACCAGATCATCACTCTCTACCATTGTTTTTTCACTCAGGTGAATTTTCTTAACTGTCATATCATCAGGTGCAGTGATGGTAGTCTCCATCTTCATTGCTTCAATTACAAATAGCGGAGTATTACGTTTCACTTTGTCACCTTCCTTGACAAAAATTTTAGAAAGCATTCCCTGTAATGGTGCACCAATGTGATTCTCGGCAGAGGATTTAATATGCTGTTGCTTTTTCGATTTCTGAGATTTATCCTGCACATCTACTGTACGTGTTTGCCCGTTCAGTCTGAAATAAACGGTGCGAACTCCGTTTTCATCGGCATCACCTACGTAAAGTAAGCGGATAAGAATGGTTTTTCCTTTACCAATATCAACAATAATCTCTTCATTGTTTTTCATTCCGTAATAAAACGGTATGGTAGGCAGGGGCATCAAATCACCATATTGCTGAATCTTGTCATAGTAATCTTCAAATACCTTCGGATAAAATTTATAAGAGAGAAAATCGAGGAAGGTAAGCCTGTCATCAAATTTATTTTTGAAAGTTTCAAACTCTGTGTCAAAATTGATGGGCTGAAGATGTGCATTCGGTAAATCGGTATAAGGTTTTTCGTCTTTCAGAACTATTTTCTGTAATTTTTCAGGAAAGCCTCCCGGAGGCTGGCCGATATCACCTCTGAACATGCTTTTCACTGAGTCGGGGAATGACAATGTTTCGCCTTTATTGAAAATATCTTCGTTGCTCAGATTGTTGGTCACCATGTACAATGCCATATCTCCAACAACCTTGCTCGAAGGAGTTACTTTAACAATATCACCAAATAAAATATTCACATCTTCATACGCTTTTTTAATTTCTTCCATCTTATCTCCAAGACCTAAAGAATTGGCCTGTGGTTTCAGATTGGAATACTGTCCTCCCGGTATTTCATGTTTATACACTTCAGCAGTCCCGGCCTGCAATCCCGATTCAAACGGATAATACCATTCGCGTACAACCTCCCAGTAATTTGAAAATTCGTTGAGTGATTCAATGTTGAATTTATTTTCCCGTTTGGTGCCTCGCATCACTTCCACCAGTGAGTTGAAGTTTGGCTGAGAGGTTAATCCGCTCAGCGAACTTAATGCCACATCAACCACATTTACTCCGGCTTCAATAGCTTTCATGTAAGTGGCACATTGCACTGCACTGGTATCATGGGTATGCAAATGGATTGGAATGGAAATGTTTTTCTTTAACTCAGTAATGAGTTTTTCAGCAGCATACGGTTTCAGTAAGCCTGCCATATCTTTTATTCCGAGGATATGTGCACCACTGTCTTCAAGTTCTTTTGCAAGGTCAACATAATACTGCAATGAATATTTTTTTCTTTCCGGATTCAAAATGTCACCGGTGTAGCAAATACAAACTTCGGCAAGACCACCTGTCAAATTTCTTACAGCATTGATAGAAACTTTCATGCTCTTGGTCCAGTTGAGCGAGTCGAAAATCCTGAATACATCAATTCCGTTTTCCCAGCTTTTCTCAATAAATTTTTCTACCAGATTGTCAGGATAGGCAGAATAACCAATGGCATTGCTGCCACGAATGAGCATCTGCAAAAGGATATTGGGTATTGCTTTTCTGAACAGTTGAAGTCGTCTCCAGGGGTCTTCGTGCAAAAATCGCAACGACACATCAAAAGTGGCACCACCCCAAACCTCCATTGAGAAAAGTTGTGGATGGTTTTGTGCAAATGCACGTGCTACATTCATCATGTCAATGGTGCGCACACGCGTGGCAAGTAAACTCTGATGTGCATCTCTGAACGTACAGTCGGTGTAATGAATGATTTTTTCATCCTTCAGCCATTTCGAAAATTTATCAGGTCCCAACTCTGTAAGTTTCTGTTTGGTACCATCAGCAAAAGATTTGCTGTAGTCGTACTGAGGTATGCGTGGTGCAGAAAATGTTCGTATGTTTTGTAGTCCGTTTAAGTCAGGATTTCCGTTCACCATCACATCGGCAAGATAACGCAACACCTTGGTTCCGCTGTCCTGTGTGGTTTTAAAATTAAATAACTCCGGATGTTTCTGAATAAATGGTACAGTTATTTTTCCTTCTTTAAAAACAGGATGTTTTAATACGTTTTCTAAAAATCGTATATTGGTTTTAACTCCGCGAATACGAAACTCACGCAAGGCACGCAGCAGTCGTGCACTTGCTCCCTGCAGTGTTCTTCCCGATGCTGTTATTTTTACCAACATGGAATCAAAAAACGGTGACACTTTTACTCCCTGATACGAGCTGCCTTCGTCTAACCGTATGCCATAACCACCGGCATTGCGATAAGCAATGATGGTTCCATAATCAGGCTTGAAATCATTCTGCGGATCTTCGGTAGTAATGCGACACTGTATGGCAAAACCATTACATGCAATTTTATTCTGCTGTGGTATATCAATGGCAGCATCAGAAAGTGCCATACCTCCTGCAATTAAAATCTGTGCACGCACAATATCAATGCCTGTAATTTCTTCAGTGACGGTATGTTCTACCTGAATACGCGGATTAACTTCAATAAAATAAATATTTTCATTCTCGTCAACCAGAAATTCAACGGTACCTGCACAACTGTAGCTAACGTGCTTTGCAATACGCAGTGCATAATCATACAAAGCATCTTTGGTTTTCTGTTTCAGTGATGGGGCAGGAGCAATTTCAATCACTTTCTGAAATCTGCGCTGCAGCGAACAGTCTCTTTCAAACAGATGAACAATGTTGCCATGTTCATCACCGAGAATCTGCACTTCGATATGCTTGGGATTATCAACAAACTTTTCGATAAATACAGTGTTGTCACCAAATGCATTGGCAGCTTCGCTTCGTGCTTCGTTAAAAGATTTTTCCATATCTTCTTCCTTGCGAATCACACGCATGCCTCTACCACCACCACCTGCAGCTGCTTTTAATATTACAGGCAATCCAATTCGCTTTGCTTCCTTAAGTGCAATGGATGCATCAGTAAGTTCAGTCTTACTGTCTTCTATCATAGGCACCTTACATGCCTGCGCCACTTTCTTGGCAGCCACTTTATCACCAAGCATATTCATAGCCTCTGGCGAAGGACCTACGAATATAATTCCTTCTTCGCGGCAGCGCTTATTGAAGATGACATTCTCACTCAGAAAACCATAGCCGGGATGTATTGCATCCGCTTCATATTTTTTTGCTATACGGATAATTTCTTCAATATCTAAGTATGGTTTCAGCGGATCGCTGTCATGCCCTATCTGATAGGCTTCATCTGCTTTGTAGCGATGAAGTGAATAACGGTCTTCGTAAGTATAAACGGCTATGGTTTTAATTTCAAGTTCGGAGGCAGCACGCAAACAGCGTATGGCAATTTCACCACGGTTGGCAACCAATAATTTCTTGATTTTGTTCATAAAGCGGAATATTTTATTGAAGTTACAAAGTTGTGAGATGAATCTATATTATTCAATTTTATTTTTCAAAAGATTTAAAATGCAGATTGGTGAAAACTTTAAACTTTATACTTTAATCCTGTGTATATTGTTTCCGTTGCATTTTAGATATTTGATGAGTGTTGCCGATAGATGTTTATGCTTTTTTCGGTTAATAAATTAAGTCTGATTCAGAGGAGCGTGCAGCAACATAAATTTTTTGGTTGCTTTATTTTAGGTTACTTTGCATGCAATTTCTAAAGTATGTCATTTACCAGTCATCAGGTAACTTTTAAAGAAGCAGGTTTTTCCAGCCTTATTACCGATTATGTTTCAGCAAATCCTGCATTGGCTGATTATTTTGCCTTTCCCCCAGATAAAAATAGTTTGACTAATGCTATTGAAAGCAGAAAGAATTATCCTGTAAACAGAGAAGTTTTAGTAAATACTCTATTAAAGCAATACGAAGCAACGGTATTCAGCAGCGACTGGAAATCTTCTCCTGTTTTTCAAAACATACAGCAATTAGGCAAGTCTGAAACGTTTACTGTTACTACCGGTCATCAACTGAATATTTTCACGGGGCCTTTATATTTTGTTTTTAAAATTCTCACTGCAGTCCGGCAAGCTGAGGAGTTGAAAAAGATGTTTCCTGAACATCATTTTGTGCCGGTGTACTGGATGGCTACCGAAGACCATGATTTGGAAGAAATAGAGTCAGTGAATGTAGCAGGTGAAAAAATTACCTGGCAAACAAATCAGAAGGGCGCTACAGGTAGGATGAATACTCAGGGATTTAAAGAAACTCTGGGACTGATTTTGAAAAAATTTTCTGCAAGCAAGAATGAAGTATTCATTCGAAGTATTCTGGAAACCGCTTATCTGAAAAACAATACACTGGCAAATGCTACCAGAAGCATGGTACATGAGTTGTTTTCAGAATATGGAATAGTAGTTTTAGATGCTGACGATCCTGTTCTTAAGCGTCAGGCAATACCTGTTTTTAAAGACGACTTGCAGAATCATACCGCTTTTAAGGAATTTAAAAATCTTGAATCGTTCGAGAAGAAATATGGTTTGCAGGTACATGCACGTGAGATAAATTTATTCTATCTGCAACCTGATAGCAGGGAAAGGATTACAAAGAACGGTGATGGCAGTTACGAAGTAGTAAGCACTGACATCAGATTTTCACCGGAAGAATTGTTTCGTGAACTTGAAAAATCTCCGGAGAGGTTCAGCCCTAATGTGATATTACGACCCGTATATCAGGAAATGATACTTCCGAATCTGTGTTACACAGGTGGCCCTGCCGAAGTGCATTACTGGCTGCAACTGAAGAAAATATTTGAGCATAATAAAGTCTTCTTCCCGATTATTGCATTGCGTAATTGCATGATGGTGGCTGACCGTATCAATAGCAAAACACTCACATCATTAAAGTTAAACTGGAAGGATATTTTTGATGATGTAAATGTGATTGCCAACAAATATTTCAGAGAAAAGTATTCTGAAAAACTTGACCTTGGTGAGGCATATCATCATTTGGAACTCGCATATAAGCATATAAAGGAAAAAGCAACAGCCATAGATGTTACTCTTGCAAAACATGCAGATGCAGAGCTGGTGCGGCTAAAAAAACGCTTGACTGCAACAGAAAAAAGAATGTTACGTGCGTTAAAGAAAAAGAATGAGACCGAAGTGCTGACAATACAACAACTGAAAGATTCGCTTTTCCCGGGAGGAAATTTGCAGGAGAGAACGGAGAATGTATTTCCTTTTATCGCTGAATACGGAAAGGTTTTTTTTGATGATTTGCTGAAAGTGATGGACATATTTCCTCAAAATTTTCAGGTATTGTCATTCGACAGCAAATAGCCTATGGTGAAAAGAGTTTTTGACCTGATAATTTCTCTGTTGCTGATAATTCTGTTATCACCCATTCTGCTCATCCTTGCAGTTTGGATAAAATCAGACAGTCGCGGAAATATTATTTATCGTCAGAAGCGTGTAGGCTTGCATGGAAAAGATTTTGAAATACTTAAATTCCGCACCATGCATCCCGAAGCCGACAAGAAAGGATTGCTTACGGTTGGTGGCCGCGATCCAAGGGTGACACGATCAGGTTATTACCTTAGAAAATTCAAACTGGACGAGCTTCCTCAACTTTTTAATGTGCTGTCGGGTGAAATGAGTTTGGTTGGTCCTCGCCCTGAGGTGCGTAAGTATGTTGATTTATACTCTGAAGAACAGAAAAAAGTATTGGGTGTGAAACCGGGAATCACCGATTATGCAAGTATCTATTACAGAAAAGAAAATGAGTTGCTGGCTCATGCCGAAAATCCGGAACAGGTTTATATCTCAGAAATCATGCCTCATAAACTTCAGTTGAACCAGCAATACATCAGCAATGCGGGATTGTTTACGGATATCAAAATTCTCTGGCAAACTTTCAGCAGGGTATTCTTTGGATGAAAAATTAAGGAAGACGTTGTTAAATTATTCTTAAATGAATAATTCTGTTGAAATTTACTCGGTAAAACAATTTTACGGAATTAATAGTTTACGTTCTTTATACCTTAATTTTTTTACATGAAACAAGTACTTCTATTTTTTGCAATTGCATTTTTAAGTTTTAGCAACAATGCATTTTCTCAGATGCAACAAATGATGCAGAAGGGGATGACAGCAGGTCGTGTTTATGGCAAGGTGGTTGACTCCAAAACCAACAAGCCTGTGGAGTTTGCAGCTGTTCAGATTTCAAATTTTAAGAAAGACAGCATAGGTACCATGAAAGAAAATATTCTCAATGGTCAGCTTACACAGGCCAATGGCGATTTCAGTCTGGATCAGTTGCCTGTTTTTGGCGAACTCACATTTAAGGTTTCTGCAATGGGATATAAGCTTTATGAGCAGAAAGTAAAATTTGATATTAAAATGCCACAGGGAAATGGGCAAAATCAAATGGGCAACTGGCAACAGGCACTCAATGCTATTGACAGGGATTTAGGAAATATCAAACTTGAACCCAACGCAGTATCGTTGCAGGAAGTGCAGATTGATGGCTCATTGCCGGTATTGGAATTGAGACCGGATAAGAAGGTTTACAATGTAGATAAGAACCCCACAGTTACCGGTGGAACTGCCGAAGATGTGCTTAAGAATGTTCCCTCTGTGAATGTGGATATTGATGGCAATGTTACTTTACGTAATGCAGCACCTCAGATTTTTGTAGATGGCAGGCCCACCACACTCACCGTTGATCAGATACCTGCAGATGCAATCCAGGATATTGAAATAATTACGAACCCTTCTGCTAAGTACGATGCAAGTGGTGGTATGGCAGGAATCCTGAATATTGTACTGAAGAAAAACAGACGTATAGGTTACAACGGCATGGTGCGTGCCGGAGTGGATTCACGTGGCAGAGCAAACCTCGGAGGAGATTTTAATATAAGAGAAGGTAAAGTGAATGTATTTGTGAGTGGAAACCTGAATCAACGCAAATCCAACGGTACAGGCCTTACAGAGCGTTATACCAGAAATGAAGGTGTGGATCCACTGATGATTACCCAGAATAACAAGAATACATCAACCGGATTTTTTGGTTTCCTAAGGTCAGGAGTAGATATTTTCCTGGATAACAGAAATACATTAACTGTCTCAGGATTGTATATGAATGGAAAATTTAAACCAACAGAGTATCTCAAAACTCAAACTGATACTTTAACAGGCACATCCGTATTTGGTTCCGGTATAGCCATACGCAATTCTGATAGCAAACGTGATTTTAAAAACAGAGGAGCATCTGTTGCTTACAAACACTTGTTTCCACGTGAAGGACAGGAGTGGACTGCTGATGTAAATTTTAACTCTATGACCAGTGATATGAATGGCGATTACAAAACTCAAAACTACCTGAGTGATATGACTGAAAATGGTTCGCCTGCATTGCAAAACCAACAGATAGAAGGCGACAATACCATACTTACGGCACAATCAGACTTTGTTTTGCCTTTGGGCACTAAAAGAAAACTTGAAACAGGAATCCGTGGCAGCATGCGTGATTACAGCAGTGTGAATCAGAATTTTATTTTCGATAATAGCAGTCAGGAATATGTGCTGATACCAAATCTTACTGCTAATTATAAGTATGTGGATCAGGTTTATGCAGCGTATATAACTTACTCACATCAGATAAAAAAATTCAGTTACGAAGTGGGCTTACGGGCAGAAAGCTCTTTCTACGAAGGAGAACTCACTCAGACAGGAGAAAAATTTAAGACCAATTATCCGGTGAGCCTCTTCCCGAGTGCATCAGCGTCTTACAAACTTGATGATAAGAATGATTTACAAATCAACTACAGCCGAAGAATCAACAGACCTAATTTTTTCCAGATTATACCTTACACAGATTATTCTGACTCACTCAACATCAGCAAAGGTAATCCCGGATTAAAACCTGAGTTTACACATTCCATCGAACTTTCCCTGATGCATACTTTTAGTCGAAGAAACACATTGTTAGGATCTGTTTATTATAAGCGCACTGATAATGTGATAACACGATATCTTGAATACACCTTTGATACCATTCTCGACAAAAGTGTATTGGTGAGTACTTTCAGAAATGCTTCTTCAAGCTATGCTTACGGACTGGAACTTACTTCACAAAACAATATCAATGGATGGCTTGACATCACATCCAACTTTAATGCTTACCAGTCGGTTATTGATGGAAACAATATTGAAAATAACCTTACCAATAAACAATTCAGCTGGTTTGCCAAACTGAATCTGAATTTCAAATTACCCAAGAACTTTTCGCTGAATGTATCAGGAAGTTATCAGTCAAAAATGGCATTACAAATTACCAATAGCAGAGGATGGGGTCACTGGGGAGGAACACAGAACACCACACAAGGCTATATCAGACCAAAATATGGTGTGGATGCCGGAATTAAATATGAGTTTCTCAAGGACAGAGCTGCATCACTTACACTCAATGTTTCTGATATATTCAAAACAAGAATAAATGATGTGCACTCGGAATCAACTTTCTATGTGCAGGATAGCTGGCGCAAACGTGATGCACAGATTTTCAGACTTACATTCAGTTACCGTTTCGGAAAATTTGATACTTCACTCTTCAAAAGAAAAAATCTGCAGATGAATACAGATTCAGTGCCTGACATGGGTATGTAAAAATCTGATTCCATTTAAACTTCTGTTTTTGTAATAAAAGCAATAGTTTTGCGCGCCAGATGAAGGTGCTATATATTTCTTATGACGGGATGACGGATAACCTGGGGCAATCGCAGGTAATTCCCTATCTGAAAGGTTTGATTAAGCATGGTCACTCATTTGATATATTGAGTTTTGAGAAACCTGAAAACTTCAGTAAAAGAGAATCACTAGTGAAAGACTTACTCCGCGAAGCAGGTATTGGATGGTATCCGCTTAAATATACCAAGCGACCTCCCGTCCTGGCTTCTGTGTATGATACCATTCGTATGCATAACAAAGCCAAACAACTTTATCTTAAAAATAAATATGATGCCACGCATTGTCGCAGTTACATGCCTGCCATGGCAGGTCAGATGCTGAAGCGCAAGTATGGTTGTCGTTTTATTTTTGATATGCGCGGCTTCTGGCCTGATGAACGTATAGATGGTAATCTCTGGAACATAAAAAATCCGGTGTACAGATGGATTTATCATTATTTCAAGAAAAAAGAATTGCAGTTTTTCAATGAGGCCGATTATTCCATCAGCTTAACAGAGGCAGGTTACCGTGAAATCTGTAAATGGAAAATTTCTCCTTCACAGCTGGAAAAATTCAGCATCATACCCTGTTGTGCCGATTTTGAATTGTTTCGTGTTCTTCCTGAAAACAAAGAACTGAAAAGTCAGCTTAACATCAGTGATAGCCATAAAGTATTGTGCTATCTCGGTTCCATAGGCACATGGTATATGTTTGACGAAATGTTGCAGTTTTTTTCTTTGCTTCGACAATCTGATTCATCGTTTTGCTTCCTGTTTGTCACTCCTGAACCGGAAAAATTTATTCTGGAGAATGCTGCGCGGTTTCAGATTCCATCTGATGCAGTAAGGGTTGTTTTTGCTTCGCGACAAATGGTGCCTGAATATCTTTCACTTGCTCATGCAGGAATTTCGTTTATCAAACCATGTTTTTCAAAACAAAGCAGTTCTCCTACCAAAATGGGGGAGATGATGGCCGGTGGCCTGCCGGTAATCTGCAACGATGGTGTGGGTGATGTGGATAAGTATATTCAAAAAACCAATGCAGGAATTTTGCTGAAAGATTTTTCGGAAGAAGAAATGAAAAAAGCTGTTTCACAAGTGCCAACGGTGCTGGCATTGGCGAAGGAAGAAGTACGCAAACGTGCTTATGAAATTTTTAACCTTGAACACGGTGTTGAGTTATATGCTGATGTTTACAGACAACTGGAAAAAACTCCTGCACATGAAAATAAGAAAACCCAACCCGTAGCCTGATGAGTGACAAAAAGAAAATATTATTGCTGTGTCCATATCCTGAAGATACCGCTCCCGGCCAGCGTCTGCGTTATGAGCAGTATCTGAAAATTTTCCGTGAGCATGGCTATGATTTTGAAATATCATCGTTCATCACAAAACCTTTCTGGAAAATAGTTTATAAGAAAGGAAATCTGCTGCCAAAAATTTTCTGGACTCTTATGGGATATTTTATCCGCATACGTGATTTGTTCAGGCTGAGAAAGTATGATGCAGTTTATGTTTTTTTATGGGTAACTCCTTTTGGTCTTCCTTTTTTTGAATGGCTTGTTTGTCTGATTCATCCCAAGGTGATATATGATATTGACGACATGATTTTCCTTGGTCATTCAAGCAGTGCCAATGGTTTTATTGAAGTACTTAAAGGCAAAAGCAAGGTAACCTACCTGATGAAAAAAGCTAAACACATTGTAGTGTCAACACCCAAAAACGGTGAGTTTGCTTCCCAGTTTAATAAAAACATCACCGACATATCAGTTGCTATTAATACAGATGTGTATTTACCTGCAAATAAATATTCCAACGAAGGAGTAGTTACTATTGGCTGGAGCGGAAGCCACAGTACCAGCCGGTATCTTCGCCTGCTCGAAGATGTGTTACGAAAATTTTCTAACCGCCAGGGAGTTCAAATTCTCGCCATTGGCGACACTTCTTTCAGGTTTAAGGATTTTGACTGTGTAACGATTCCATGGGTCTCGGCAACAGAAGTTCCCGACTTACAAAAAATTGATATTGGTCTTTATCCTTTGCCTTTTGACGAACCTTGGGTTTATGGTAAAAGCGGAGGCAAGGCACTTCAATATATGGCGCTTGGCATTCCTACCATTGCCACAGCATTAGGCACTAATTTCAGGATTATTGACAATGGCGTTTCAGGATATCTGGTGGAAACAATGGACGAGTGGGTTGAGAAAATCGAATATCTCATTAATCACCCTGAGGAGCGAAAAAGAATAGGGCAGGCAGGACGCATCAAGGTAGAGAAAGAGTATTCACTGCATGTTAATAAACAACATTATCTCGATATTTTTAAGAAGGTAATCGGCTGATGTTTTTACTAATTTAGCAGTACAATGAGAGGATTCATCTTCACCCTTGCTGTTTGTATTTCGTCAGTGGCCTCAGCTCAGTTTGCACCTTTAGGCTCGCAATGGCACTACACTCAGTGCACAGTTAATTTTCCTTACACCTGCGGTCCTGTTCAGGTAAATGCTACAGGTCAGTTTACAGTGAATGGAAAAACATGCACCAACCTGCAGATTGCTCCTTTTACCTGCGTGGGAATTAATAATATTCCGGTTTATCAGAGTAATGATACCGTTTACAGATTTCTGTATAACGTAAATACGTTCACCATGCTTTATGATTTCAATGCCCATCCGGGCGATACCTGGAATATTGTTTCAAATACCATGTACCAGCCGCCACCTGCACCTCTTGTTGACAGTGTACTTGTGCGTGTTGATTCCATCAATTACATCTCCATCAACGGGCAGCAGCGTAAGATGTTTTATATCTCTTATGCCGATACAACACACATTCCATTTGTTTTCGAAGGACCGATCATTGAAGGTATCGGTAGTCTGAACTTTCTGTTTCCTCAGTTCACCGGCTGCGATCCGCAGGCTACGGCATTCAGATGTTATCGCGATTCCTCACTTGGGCTTTATCAGCTCAACAGTCTGATTGATTGCGATTCGGTAATTGCTGTAGGCGAGAGCGAAATCATCAAAGGCGACCGAGTAATGGTGTATCCCAATCCTTTTGAAGATAAAGTGTGTATTTATTCCGATGATTTTTTATACCGTAACTACAATCTGATACTGACCAACACCTATGGCGAAACTGTTTATCGCAGTACCCAAAGGCAAGCACTCAATCAGATAACCTATAACTGGAGTTTTTTGCCCAAGGGTGTTTATTTTCTCACCCTTGAATCAGATAAGAAAATTTTACAGAAACGATTGATTAAACTTTAAAGCAATGACAGTGTTATTAATTTCTGTCTGCTTTTAATAAACGGAAATGGAAGACAAAATTGTTCAGGAAGATTTTCAGCTATATTGCAACAGCCTGACATCCTATTCGCGGCTGAAAACACTGGAAGTAAAAATCGGTGATGTTCCAATGGGCGCCAATCACCCGATTCGTGTTCAGAGCATGACCACTACCGATACCATGGACACCAAAGCTACCGTGGAGCAGAGTGTTCGTATGATAGAAGCCGGATGTGAGTATGTACGCATTACTGCACCCAGCATCAACGAAGCAAAAAATCTTGAAAATATCAAAAGAGAATTACGTGCACGGGGTTTACGCACTCCGCTCGTTGCTGATATACATTTTACACCCAATGCTGCCGAAACTGCTGCTCGCATTGTAGAAAAGGTAAGAGTGAATCCGGGAAACTATGCGGATAAAAAGAAATTTGAAAATATTGAATACACCGAAGCAACTTATCAGGAAGAAGTAGAACGCATCAGACAAAGATTCACACCACTGGTGAAAATTTGCAAAGAATACGGCACTGCCATGCGCATTGGCACCAACCATGGTTCGCTGAGCGACAGAATTATGAGCCGCTATGGCGATACACCTCTTGGAATGGTTGAGTCGGCACTGGAGTTTCTTCGTATTTGTATTGACGAAAATTTTTTGAATATAGTCCTCTCCATGAAAGCAAGCAACCCGCAGATAATGGTGCAAGCATACAGGCTGTTGATTTCAAAAATGCGGGAAGAGTTTTTGGCCGAAAATGCAAAGCGAAAAATTGATGCATTGTTTCCATTACATCTTGGAGTAACTGAAGCAGGTGAAGGCGAAGATGGACGCATAAAATCTGCAATGGGCATTGGTGCATTGCTCGAAGACGGAATTGGCGATACCATCAGAGTGTCACTCACAGAAGATCCTGAATTTGAAATTCCTGTCGCAAGAACTCTTGTTGACCGCTACAACAACAGAAAAAAACATGCAATCATTCCTTCGATAAATTATTCCAGTCCAGGCTATACTCCGTTTGAATACAACAGAAGAGATACTCATGCTATGAGAAATACAGGCGGACATCAGGTGCCTGTTGTCATTCTTAATTTATCGCATGCTGAAAAAATTACGCAAGCTACTTTATTCGGTGCAGGTTATGCATACTCCGTTCCTAAAGATTCCTGGAATATACAGGATCAGGCTGCTGATTTTATTTATACAGGAAATATAAATATTGACTTCGCCCTACCGGGCTCTTTGGCATTGATAATGGATTATGCTGTATGGAAAAATGGTAATGATAGATCAGGCAGATTTCCGTTGTATAGTTTGGAAGAATTCCTGTCTGCATCTGAAAAATCAGAAGTTCTCAATTTTGTGAAAGTTACTTTAGCTGAAGTACTTCAGCAAAAAGATCAGATTGCTTCATTCAGAAATGTAGTGCTTTTAGCTCACACATCCAACCTGCATGCCATGCCTGAACTGCGCAGATTATTTGTTGAACTGCTTCATGCCAATATCCATCATCCCGTAATTATTTGCAGAGAATATTCAACTGAAACGATTGAACCTTTTCGTTTGTACAGTGCCACTGATGCCGGTGCACTCATGTTGGACGGTGTGGGTGACGGACTGATGCTTACTGCGCCAATGGCCAATACGTCAGACATTAACAAAACATCTTTTGGCATATTGCAGGCAGCACGTATGCGCATTTCCAAAACAGAATATATCAGCTGCCCATCCTGCGGACGTACACTCTTTAATCTGCAGGAAACCACAGCACGCATTCGCGAACGTACCAGTCACCTCAAAGGGGTGAAGATAGGAGTGATGGGATGTATTGTAAATGGCCCCGGTGAAATGGCCGATGCCGATTATGGTTATGTCGGTGCAGGAGCCGGAAAGATTACTCTCTACAAAGGCAAAACAGTGGTGCAGCGTAACATCAATGCTGCCGATGCTGTTGATGCGCTTATTCAACTAATCAAAGATCATGGTGACTGGGTTGATCCATCACCTGCCCATGAGCATACGGATAGCCTTTCCTGAAAAATCTGTCACCTCTGTTGCAGTGATGCTGTATTCACTTTGTTGAGCGACTGCAAGGTCTGCTGCCATGCCATGCAGGTAAATTCCCGCAACCGCAGCATCTTCTGCACTGTAACCCTGAGCACGCAATGATGTAATTATTCCTGTAAGCACATCACCGCTGCCACCCTTAGCAAGTCCTGCATTGCCTGATGAGTTGTAATGACATTTTCCATCCTTTGTGCTGATGCATGTATAAGCTCCTTTAAGTACAATCACTGCTTTATATTTTACAGAAGCTGCAATTTGTTTTTCATTTCTTTCGAAATCGTTTTTGCATTTTCCAAAAAGTCTTTCAAACTCCTTTGGATGAGGCGTGAGGATGCTGTTTTCAGGAAGCTGCCGGAGTAATTTTTTGTTCATGCTGATACAGTTCAGTGCATCGGCATCAAGTATGAGTGGACATTCAGCTTGTTTCAGCAATTCACCTATCATGGTTATGGTTTGCTTTTGTGTGCCCAACCCGGGGCCTGCACCAATAGCTGTGTAGCTCGACAAATCGGGGAGGGTAGTGAGATAATCAGATGAGCGGTCTGTTATGCACATGGCTTCAGGCACTGCTGTCTGCATTATTGTTAGCAACGTATCGGGGATATACGCAGTTGAGAGGCCTGCTCCTGTTCGGATGCATCCCTTGGCAGCCAGCACTGCCGCTCCTGCTTTTCCTTTGCTGCCTGCAAGCAGCATTGCATGACCGTATGTGCCTTTATGTGAAAATTTTTTTCGGGGCAATAATATTTTCTTTACAGTTTCATCATCAGTAAGTGTGAACGATGATGGAAGACTGTCCATGTAGGTTTCGTTCAGGCCGATGTTCAGCACCATGATCTGACCGGTGTTCAAAGCATATTCAGCAAACAGCATACAGCGCTTCAGTCGCTGAAAGGTTAGAGTGTAATCAGCTTTTACCGTAATGCATGACGGTGGCGTATGCTCATCAGCAAACAACCCTGACGGAATATCAATAGAAACTACAGTGCATGTTTGATGATTGATTTTTTGAGCAACTGAAGCTGCAATGCCTTCGAGTGGTTTGTTTAATCCTGTTCCAAACAATGCATCAATAACTGTTGAATCAGGAGCTATTTCAGGAATATTTTTTTCAGAAGCAATAAAATTAACCGGTGCATTGAGCTTTTTCAGTCGCAGGTAATTTGTTTTACAGTCAGCACTCATGGCATTTTCACGGTCACATATAAAAATACGTACATCACGTCCCGATTTGAGCAACATTCTCGCAATGGCAAGGCCATCACCGCCATTGTTTCCTGTACCTGCAAAAACGTAAACAGTATTGTTTGTAATGTTTGTTATTTGTTCATAGCATCTTGTTGCTGCACGTTCCATCAGGTTGACAGACGAGATAGGCTCATGCTGAATAGTGTATGCATCAGCCATGCGAAATTGTTCTGCCGTAAGCAGTTTCATACGTGCATGATTATTATTTCACGAAGGTAAATAATTTGACAACAGATTGTTGTCAACTGTATGGAATGTGTCAGTGGTCAACTCTCTTAAAGTTGCCTTGCTTACTGAATTCAAGTTTTATCCCGTTATTTAATTTTATTTCCTGGCCTTTATTATCAAGTTCCCATTCGGTAATGTGGTTTTGAGGATAATTGGTTTTTATGTAAGACTGCAGTTTGGCCGGGATTACACTTTGAGGCAAGGCAGTGTCAGCATCTATTTTGATGATTTGATATTTGTTGTTAAACTCTAATTGGGTGCGGTCATTCAATTTTATTTCATATTCTTTTTGCAGACCTTCCTTGTTTATCTCAGCACGGGCAATGCTATGCTTTGGGAAATGTGCTTTAACATAATGTTGTATTTCGGCAGGAATCTCAGAGTTGGTCATCACTTTATCCTGCGACATGGAAATGTTAGAAATAAAAATTGCAATTACTGATAGCAGAATTGCACGAAGTTGTTTTTTTATCATCTGAATAAACGTTTTGCTTATTAATTGTAATTAGAGCAGATTGTTTTGGTTACAACTTTATTATTTTTCTGACAGCTTTGAATCCATCATTATTATAAACGCTGCATGTATATACGCCCTTGGCAAGTGAATGTATATTTAACCGGTGACGATTGTTAGTTATATCTTTTTGCTCAATAAATTTGCCACACAAGTCTCTTAATTCAAGTTTGAAATGGGTATTAAAAGAGGTTTGATTTATTTCTATCTGCACAAAATCTTTTGAAGGGTTTGGAAAAATTGAGACAGATATAGCGTTGCTGTCTGGTTGAGTTGTGTTGAGATTAAAGTTGTTGTTATAGAAATTTTGAATGGTTACTGCATCTTTAAGCAATGTATCGAGTGATGCCATATTGCTTACTCCTGATGAGCTCCAGATGACGGCATAAATAATGGTTTCTTCCTGACCGGCATCAAGTGTAAACGGACCGGTTGTCATAACAAACAATCTAAAGTAGGGTGAATTTCCGGCAGTAAATTCTGTCCAATCACTACCTGGGTAGGCAGGATCAGTTGTCCCAGGATAAAAATAATCTGTTGGTGGATAACCTGGATTCGTTCCCTTAATATTATCTCTTGACCAACGTTGCCCATTTTTCCAGTAGCCTGACAAATAATAATAATACTCCAGTGAATCTTCAGGGCTTCCAAAATGCGTAAAGTCACTCCAATAGTTCATAAATTTACTCATACCCCATCTTTCATCAGCTTCGTCTGTAATGCCGTTGTGGTTGTTATCTAAACCGTCATCTTTACCTACTCTGGGGCCTTGTAATAATTTTATTCCGATAGCAGGAGGATTTAACCCATAGCAGATACCCGTTCCATCATCATCATTATTATCTGCATTATAACAAAACCCAATATTCAGAGGAACATTACATCCAATGTAGTTATCAAAATATGCACCTAATTTTGGATCAGTCCAGTGCCCTACAAAAACACTGTCGTACTTAAAATTTGAACGGTTAATGATTCTGTATAGGTAGAAAGTGGTATTGTTTATTGCTGCCACAGGTGATGAAAAGGCAAATGACTGTTGGTGAATTTCAATTCCTAAAGGTAAACTTCGTGTTTCAGTTTTTGTTCCGGCAAAGTCATTGCAAATAGCATACAAACACTGATCGCCATATAATTGTGGTGTAGTTAATGGTAAATTGTTATAAACATCCATCAAAGGGAAATCACCTTTAGAAGGCTCGTACAATCCATTGTTGTCAGCATCATAAAATGGCGACAATATCTGCATTTCTCCAACAGAAGTATTGCCGTTGGCTGGATAGGTAAGCATATCGTTGGTTATGTTTCCGTTGTTCAAGAAATCAAGAATATCAGATTTATTGAAACTCCATACTTTGTTGTAACGTGTACAATTAGAAGTGTCGAATGTTAAAGAACCATTTATGTTACCGATAGGTCCGGGGAAATAATCCATACCAACATTCTGACGATATGTCATTGCAGCAGTTTTTAAGACACCATTGTCATCATAACCTCCAATCCAGATAGTGCCCGCATTTAAAGCATTTTTGCCTGAACCTTTAGGAACTTCGTAGTGTGGAGGTGAAAAAGAAGGATTAACATCCCGCCATTTATCTGTAAAGTTATATATACGGGTATTTACGTTATTTACATTTAATTCATTAAATGCATTAGCAGGATAACAATGCTGAGCTTGAGTAGAATTAAAATACCCAAAAAGTAAGGAGAGCAGGAAAAACAACTTTTTCATTACTGATGGTAATAAAATAAACTTGAATAAAGATAGGAAATTTTTTTGAATTAGGAAGAATACAGACACATTAAAGATATCAAAAGGAGAATATCAATAAAAGGTTAGGTCAAAGTATTGAGTTCAGTTGCGTTTCCTCCGCGCACCCGTGGCCCTAAATTCTAACACCCAGCAGGTTATCGAAAATTCCTTCTAACACCCGGCAGGTTATCGAAGATTCCTGCTGGGTGTGAAACGTAAACAACTCAGCAAGAGTTTGCCTCTTGCCTTGTGTTAGTAAGTTTGTTGTTTAATTTATTAAGCTCAGTTGCATTCTCTCTGAGCACCCATAGCCCTAAAGGCTGCTGGCGTGCTATTGTTTTTTAATCGTATTCCATCCTTCTCTCCGGGAGAGAAAAAATTTTATAGTTGATATGTATTTAAGTAAATGGTATGTTGTTATTTACCGCTACGTGCATCATAATCTACCATCCATTCAATGCCGTATTTATCTCTGAACATTCCGAAATAAGATCCCCAGGGACTGTCTTCAATCGGCATTTCCACTTCGCCACCTGCTGATAGGCCTTTGAATAGTTTGTCGGCTTCTTCTTTGCTTTCGGCACTGATGGAAATTTTGCTCCTGTTTTCTCTTTCGTTGTGCTTACCCATAAACTCAGGGGTGTCACTCGCCATCAGAATACTGTTTTTTCCTATAGGCAGGGCAATGTGCATTATTTTGTTGGCTTCGCTTTCGGAGATGGGCTGACCGGGAATAGCCAGATCTTTGAAACGCGCAACGGTTGCAAACTCTCCGCCAAAAACAGATTTGTAAAAATTAAATGCTTCTTCGGCATTGCCGTTGAAGTGAATGTAAGGATTGATACTTGCCATAATATGTTATTTTAATTATTAATTGTCAGGAATATTTGGTTCTACAAGATGCTTTAGTTTATGGAGCGATTCCTGCCAGCCGAGGTAACACATTTCTGCAGGTATAGCCTGAGGAATTCCTTCCTGAGTGATAAAAATTTCAGTACCACAACTTACTTCTTTGAGTTCGATGGTAGTAATCATTTCTCCGGGCAGGTTGGGGTCGTCAAAACGATCGGAATATTTCAGCAGTTTATTGGGAATGATTTGTAGATAAGTGCCACCAAAGGAATGGCTGCTGCCTGTGCCGAAATTGGTAAAAGACATTTTGTAGTTGCCGCCTTGTGTGGGATTAAAGCTGTGTACTTTGCAAACAAAGCCATAGGGTGGGAGCCATGCTGCCATGGCATCAGCATCGGTAAAGGCTTTGAAAATTCTGTCAGCCGGTGCAGTGAATACCCGATGTAATTTTATGGTGTTGGTCATGTGGTTGGAATTTTTGATGAGATGTTTAAATACGTATTATCGTAAATGCACTATGATATGCATAAATGATTTTTCTTTTTGTATTCAAAAGTAATTAATCACAGCTTTAGTAGAATAGCAAGAGATGATTTTAACTTTCCTTCTTCATTTAATTTTTGGTTTGAAAAGTAAGTGCTATTTGTTCAAAGGTTGATTTGAAATTGAACATAACCGGTTGGATAGATTGTAAAATCAGATTTCGATTTACACAAACATCAATCGTTATTTTTGATACTTATCACCCTCCGGTATTGAACAAAAAATCTATAACACTAAGATTAGGAATAAACGTAAACCTGTCTGCAAAAACCTGAGGGTAGGGAAGCAGTTTTATATCTGTCATCTGTCTGTGAGTTTTTCCATTACTCATATAGCGAAAATCAAGTTCCAACGTACTGCGGAATGTCGAAGTATAACTAATGACAGTAGTGGCCTTTATTTTATTAAGAATATAATTCAGTAGTCCCGTATTGTATCGAAGCAGATTTTTTTCATCAGCAAAAAATAGTTGTCTGAATTCTTCACGGTAATGTTCAAATAATGCACTGCGGTTGTAAGCTGTTTCTATACTTCGCCAATGCCTAACCTTCCAGTTTCCGTTTGCTATTTCAATTTCGCAGACAGGAGTTTTATTCGCATGTTTGCAAAGAGGAATAGAAAGCGTTTGCACACCATTAGGCCCAAGTATATGGCAACGGTTGCGGTTTGTCTGATCAGGAAAAAATTCACAGGCTTCTATCTGCACTTCATCATACTTCAACAGATGAAATAAATATTCAGCAGTCGGCAAAAAAGCAGTAGCAAAGGTTGCCTGAAGCATCAGTCACTCTTAATGAGGCTGAATAAACGGTTCCATCTTATCTTGTCGAAGAAGGTGCCGTTGGAGTTCCAACTCATCCAGATAAACACAGCTTTTCCTACAATATGATCTTCGGGCACAAAACCCCAGAAGCGTGAGTCAGCACTGTTGTGTCTGTTATCTCCCATCATCCAGTAATAATCCTGCTTGAAGGTGTAGGTTGTAGTTTCCTTGCCGTTGATGATAAATTTATTGCCCTGAATAACGAGAGTGTTCTTTTCAAACTCAACAATACATCTTTGATAAAAAGGCAAATTTGCATCTGTAAGTGTAATGGTTGCTCCGGCCTTTGGCACCCAAATCGGTCCGTAATTATCCACATTCCAGTTGTAGCGGGTGTCATAAGGAAAAAGTTTCTGATACGGATTTGGTGCTCCTGGTTCCTGATGATACTCTTCCACACTTTTGATAAATGGCAGGCTGCGAAGTTCATCGGCAGCTTTTCGTGTAAGTATAAACTGATACATACCATTGCCTAAACTTGCTCCTTCAGTAATATGATATTTTTCTAGCGTCTTTGGGTTGATAGAATTGCCATCAGTTATCACTGTATAGGTCATTTGCCCGTTTGGTGGCAAAGGCACAGCTTTGTTGTTTACATACACAAGCCCGTCAATGATTTTAATACTGTCACCGGGAATACCAATACAACGTTTTATATAATGTGTTTTTTTGTCAATTGGTCTTTTCAAATCATCATCAGGATAAAACGTATTACCCGGATAATTAAACACTACCACATCATTATTTTTTACTTTTCCAAAACCCGGCAGGCGATGATATCCCCACTGAATGGCATCGCTATAAGATTTACCTCCAATGATGGGTAACTCCTGATGAACAAAAGGAAACGAAATAGGTGTCATAGGTGTACGCGCGCCATAGCTCATTTTGCTCACAAAAAGAAAATCTCCTACAAGCAGCGACTTTTCCATGGAAGGTGTGGGGATGGTAAAGGCTTCTATGAGAAAAGTGCGGATGATGGTAGCTGCCACTACTGCAAATACCAATGCATCAATCCACTCTCGTGTTTTACTTTTGCGTTTGTTACTTTTCCAGAATTTCCAGTTCATCAGGTATAATTATTTGTGGCGAAAATAACATTTCTGCATACAATATCAGCCAACCATAAAGCATGTTTTCACAGCAATATGTTAATCATTCACTCTATTCTCATTTTATTTTTTAACAACCTTTCAGCATTCCGTTTAAAATAAAATACCTTCTGAATCGTTTTCATGCCATGCTATTTTTTATTTTTGAGAACTTTAAGACCAATAATGATAAGAAAAATATATCTCACATTAACTGCATCTATGCTGATGCTGAGTGCAGTAATAGCACAACCTTCAAACGAAAGACTGGTTCAACTCAGTGGAGTTATCGTTACCGGAGATAGCCTTAGCCCCGTACCATTCACCAGCATCATGATAAAATCAAGCAGCCGTGGTACGGTGTCAGATTATTATGGATTTTTTTCGGTTGTAGCACAGTTAGGTGATGAAATAGAATTTTCTGCCATTGGTTTCAAAAAAGCTATTTATCAGATTCCCGATACACTCAAAGAAAACAGGTATTCTCTCATTCAGATGCTAAACCGCGATACGGTAATGCTCAATCAGGCAGTAATTTATCCATGGCCCACCAAGGAGCAGTTTAAGCAGGCTTTTTTAGATTTGAAAATTCCTGATGATGATATGGCACATGCACGCAGAAACCTGGCTCTCGAAACCATGCGCGAAGAGAGTAACCGCATTGAGATGGATGCAAGCCTGAATAGTAAATATATTTTCGACAAGCAACAAAGCAAACTTTACAACACCGGTCAGCTTCCTGCTAACAATTTACTGAACCCTGTAGCCTGGTCAAAGTTCATTCAGGCATGGAAAAATGGCGATTTTAAAAACAAATAACTTTTACCGGATGAGAAAGTGCCTTGCTGCAGTTTTTTTTATTTTGTTATCATCGGCAGTCATTGCACAAAATACTACTGCTCGCATATATGGAAAAATAACAGGAGAAAATAAGAAACCTTTGCCTGGAGTGAGTATTGGAATTGCAGGCACAGCATTGGGTGTAATTTCTGATGCTGAAGGAGAATACACCATCACCGTTCCGTCAAACCGAGAGTTAACAATTGTGTTTTCATTCATTGGCTACGAACAGTCATCGCAAAAACTTATTCTTGCCGAAGGTGAAAAAAAGCAATTGGATAAAATGCTTCTGCCATCTGTTGTTCCTTTGCCCAACGTCACCATTTCCGACCCACGTGAGCGCAACTCTATTATCCGTATTGATCCCAAGTCAGTAGAAGAAATTCCAAATCCTACAGGCAATTTCGAAACGATATTGAAAGTGATTGGAAGCGGAGTAGTTTCCAACAACGAGTTAAGCTCTGAATATTCTGTTCGAGGTGGAAATTTTGATGAGAACTTAGTGTATGTAAATGATGTGGAAATATACCGTCCTCAGTTAGTGCGCTCCGGTATGCAGGAGGGTTTGAGTTTTATCAACCCTGACTTGGTTTCAGGCATAAAGTTTTCTGCAGGGGGATTTGATGCACAATATGGCGATAAAATGTCATCAGTACTCGACATACGTTATCGCAGACCTGATAAATTTGGAGGTAAAATTACCTATGGTCTCCTTGGTGGTGGACTAAGTTTAGAGGGCGCAAGCAAGAATAAAAAATTATCGTGGCTTATTGGCGCAAGACAAAAATCAACTAAGTATCTGCTTGGAACACTCGATACCAAAGGAAATTACAAACCTGTGTTTTATGACGTGCAAGCCATGGTTAATTATGAGTTTAATGAAAAAACATCAGTATCACTGCTTGGCAATTTCTCTAAAAGTAAATACAACATTGTACCTCAAACACGAACTACAGACTTTGGAACAGTAAGTCAGGCGCTGCGTTTAACTGTTTATTTCGATGGACAAGAAGTAGATGATTTTACCACAACAACAGGAGCGGTCATTTTTAATCATAATCCTAATAAAAATGTAAATCTGAAATTTATAGGTTCAATTTTTAATACACGTGAAGAAGAAACATTCGACATCTTAGGACAATATTATCTGGATGAGTTGGAGAAAGATCCTGCATCAAAAAATTTCGGAGAAGTAAAAACTAATCTCGGTGTTGGCTCCTTTTTAAATCACGCACGTAATTTTCTCGATGGAAAAGTATATACAGCCGAACACAAAGGAACCTATAATTATAAACATAATGAGTTGCTGTGGGGATTGCGCTATTCGCACGAAGAGTTCAATGATCAGATAAATGAATGGAACTACATTGACTCTGCAGGATACTCATTGCCACATCCTCAGGATAGTGTCGGGGGAAGTCTTCCCTCACAGCCACAACTGCTGTTGCAGGATGTAATGAACAGAGAAAATGCATTGTCGAGTAACAGATACAGCGGTTATGTGCAACATAACTTTTTCTTTTCCGACAATTCACGATTTGTATTATCGCCTGGCGTGCGATTCACATGGTGGGATTTAAATAAGGAACTCGACATAAGCCCACGCGTATCATTATCTTATAAGCCTGAATGGAAACGAAATTTCTCTTTCAGACTTGCAGGTGGATGGTATTATCAGCCTCCGTTTTATAAAGAGTTGCATAACATTGATGGCAGCCTCAATACCACTCTCAAATCGCAACGCTCTATACATATTGTCGGTGGTACTGATTATGTTTTCAAAGCATGGGGAAGAGATTTTAAGTTTGTTACCGAAGCCTATTACAAATGGTTGAGCAACCTCATTCCATATAAGGTAGATAATGTGCGAATCCGTTATCTTGGAAGCAATAACTCACATGGTTATGCCACAGGTATTGACTTTCGGATCAACGGACAATTTGTTAATGAATCTGAATCCTGGGCAAGTTTGTCATTCTTAAAAACAGAAGAAGATATTAAGGACGATGTGTACTACATACGCCTTAATGCCAGAGGTGATACCATCAGAGGTTATACAGTTGATAAAGTAGCTGTTGACAGCATCAAAGTGATTCCCGGTTACATTCCAAGACTTACTGACCAGCGTGTTACTTTCAGTATTTTCTTCTCAGATTATCTGCCGAAATTTCCATCTTATCGTATGCACCTTACGCTGGTGTTTGGAAGTGGCTTGCCTGTAGGACCTCCGGGCAATGAACGTTATCTGGATATCAATCGTTACCCTTTTTATCGAAGAGTAGATATTGGTTTCAGCAAAGTTTTTATAGAAGAAGGTACTAAATTGCAAAGCCGGTTTACAGCGCTTAACAGACTTAAGTCATTATCGCTATCACTGGAGGTATTCAACTTGTTTCAGGTAAACAATGTTGTTTCCTATACATGGATAAGCGATGTGTATGGTACAAAATACGGTGTACCAAATTATCTTACAGGAAGACAAATAAGCCTGAGACTTTCTGCTAAATTTTAAAGAATAACTGATTGCTTTTACCTGTGCAGCACTGTCATTTATTTGCACAGTTGAAAGAGTAGGAAATACCCCAATCCAAAGTGCTTCCATTCAAGTCCAGACCAAATGTATTGTCTTTTGTTTTGTCACCATAATCAGATTTAGTTGTGCTACTGTTATATCCTAATGAGCCAAATCCAAAATTTATGGCAAATCCTTTACCTACATTTGCACTTATGTGAGGTGATACTGAAATGGAACATCCATTCATTTTCTGCTCACCACTAAATCCAAAATAATCAATGTCTTCCGTTTTACCGCTGATATATAAGAAATCAAATTGGCCATACAATGAAAAAATATCGCTTAATGTTTTATAGTAACGTGCAAAGGGACCAATCATAAAACCATTGGTTTTTGTTTTCAGTTTTCCATCCGGGTCGTCCACATCAGAATAATAACCTATACTTAAACCAACCATAAAATTATCGCTTAAATAATATCCTGCTCCCGGGATAAAACGGAATTCACTGTGTTTGTCAGTATTGTTACCTGATTTTTGATTACCTGCAAAATAACCAAGATTACCATTGATCATTATGTTTCCTTTTTGAGCGTGAGCTGATGATGCAATTGTTATAATTACAACAAGCATGATGAAAACTTTTTTCATTTGTTTTTATTTTTGAGTTTATAGTACAAATTTAGTTTTATTTTTTGGAGATATTGTGTTTGTGATAAAACTTTTCTCGTAAGGAATTGAATTTGGTTAATACTGAAGTTAAGTTAATCTTTTACATTTGACAGTTGTTAGCTTAAAGAGTATGCATAATCATTCAGAAGAAAAGTTCCTTCAGGAAAAGCAATCACGTTTACAGGAGTTTTTATTTACCTTGAAGGTCATGCGTGAATTTATTAAAGGATTCCGTACACTTCATTTTGTGGGGCCATGTGTAACCGTTTTTGGCTCGGCACGCTTTGGCGAAGAACACCCATATTATAAATTAGGTATGGAAGCAGGTTCTGCATTGAGCAAACTTGGTTTTGCAGTGATGACAGGTGGCGGCCCTGGAATCATGGAAGCTGCAAATCGTGGAGCCAAAGAAGCCGGTGGATTATCTTTAGGCTGTAATATTGTTCTCCCAAAGGAACAAACTGCCAACCCATATCTGGATAAAGTGGTAGAATTTAATCACTTCTTTGTAAGAAAAGTATTGATGTTTAAATACTCTTTTGCATTTGTTGTTTTGCCGGGTGGAGTAGGTACCACCGATGAAATGTTTGAAGCATTAACTCTTATTCAGACAAAAAAAGTAAGCGATTTCCCTGTGATACTTATGGGAAAAGAATTCTGGAAACCGCTGCTGGACTTGCTCGATACTTTCGACAGAGAGAAGACAGCCTCTCGGACAGAATTTGACTCGCTGCTGGTAACCGACAGCATTGCAGAAATGACAGAATTTGTCCGAGTAAAGGCAATCAAGAGATTTAAACTTGCAAAGGAACTTCAGATGAAACGGTCAAAGTGGTTTTTCGAGAAAGAATAACACTTTTATTTCTTTTAGTGTTTTTTCTGTTCAATGATATTTGCAAACAAACGATAAGCTCCCGCTACTCCTGCCGGCAATTCTCTGAAAAAAACCAATCCGGTATAAGTGAAATTACCTTTGCCATAAGGTGCCGTAATAAGACTTCCGTTAAGTGATTTCTCTCCTTTATCATGACAACTCAAAGGCATGGAATAATCTTTGTCAACATCCGTTGCAAAATATATTCCACGTTCCTGAATCCAGTTGTCAAAATCAGCAGAAGTAATTTTATTGGGATAGGTAAGTAAAGGATGTTCGGGTATATCCATTGTCATTGTCGCATGTTCGTCTGTCACTCTGTTTCTCGAAATTTTAAACGGATATGGACCAATGTTGTTGCCGAGTTTCCCCAGATTATTATTGGTGTTGTACTGAACTACGTAATTGCCGCCACCGTTAACAAAATCCATCAGCTTCTGTCTGTAACTATTCAGCCATTCGTTGGTGTTATATGCTCTCACTCCTGTAACTATCACATCAAATTTTGAAAGATCATCATTCTTGATGTTTTCTTCTTTAAGCAAGGTTACCTGATATCCCATTTGCTGAAGGCTTGCCATTACGTCATCTCCTGCACCTTCAATATAGCCAATTTTTTTATTGGTGGTCATTAACTCTACAGGTACCAGTTTTAGTTCTGCATCGTGAAAAATCATCTGATAAGGTATGTGCTGATAATGCAACTCATGCAGTGAATATGCTTTTGTTGAAGCGTCATCTAAACTCACTTTGAGTAATCCAGGAGCAGGCATTATAGCAGCATTATTGGAAAGCATAACAGTTGCAGTCAAAGTGATTCTTTCATTTCTTGATAGTCTGTTTACTGAAAATTCTGAAGGTTCAACTTTATAACCAGCCGGTACTTCTAATTTTATTTTTCCACTTAAATCAGACTTCAAACTTCTTACAGTAAGTTTAATGGTTTGCTCTTTTCCATTCATCATCATACAAACATTTTCGTTAAAGTTTACCGAAGCAGGTGGTGTTACTTCCACAGGTCTGTACTTCTCACCTTCGGTTGGGTCTGTCCATTTGTATCTCACAGGAGTAGTAAATTCAAACTCTTTACCATTAATCTTCAGGTTAAATCCAATTGAAAATGCTGCCTTATTTATCGGATTTCCAATCAATGAAGGGTCTGATATCTGATATCTTCCTGCTTCAGGTTTTTCTTTTAACCAATATGGAAAGGAATAGGAGCAATTGGCAGGTATTTGAAATGTGTGATCAGTTGAAATTAATATGTTTTCATTTAGTACAATGTCTTCAGTTTTTGAACTGAATGTATCGTAATTAATTTTCGTCAAATGCACATCTGCATTTCTGTAGTTAATAATATTCAGTTTCAGATTGAGGCTGTCACCCGGTGTTACAAAATAATTATTGGCAACTCCTTCAAACCAAATGCCTGAACATGCCAGAATAAGTTGTTTTAATTCCTTGGTTTTATAATCACGCCAGTAGTCATCCTTCAGTTTTGAAACCTCATCATATAAGTTAAACAAAACAGGAAGTAATTTTTCCGGATGGTGATAGTCAAATTCTGTCAATGCTTTTTCGCTTAAAGTCTTTATTCTTTCAGTTCCATTAATTCTGTCCCAGCTAAAATCATTATTGCAAAATAGTGAAGTACAAAGTGTATCTCCGTTTATGTTTTTCAAATATTCAATAGAACTGCCTCGGTTTACTGATACACCAAACCCCTGGCTCTTATGTTGACTTCTGCTTTTGGCTGCAATTTCATTATAACTTTCACCTATGAGCGAATTAAATAAACCTACATCCGTTTTCAGCTGATCATCACGCTGGGTATTTGTGCTTCCAAAGTTGAATGTATTCCAGTAAAGTGTTTTTGCCTGCCATGGATTCACACTTTTTAATTGTGAGGGAAAATCGTTCGTAGAATTTGTGATTTTAAACGCTTCACCGGCAAGTATGGCACTTGCTGTATGATGCCCGTGTCCGCCTTCTCCTGTTGTGGGGAAACGTGTAATGATAACATCGGGTTTAAGTTTTCTGATTAAGTAGACCACATCAGCAAGCACACTGTCATGATTCCAAAACTGAAAGGTTTCTTCAGGGGATTTGCTGTAACCAAAATCAATTACGCGGGTAAAATATTGTTCAGCACCGTCAATAGCTCGTGCTTGCAACAGTTCATTGGTACGTATAATGCCCAAATCAGCTCCCTGTTCCTTGCCAATCAGGTTTTGCCCACCTTCTCCCCGGTTCAGACTCAGATAACAGGTGCGCAAATGTTTTTCGCGAACTAAGTAAGCCAGAAGCCTGGTGTTTTCATCATCAGGATGGGCAGCTATATATAATACTGTACCCACGGTATTAAACCGCTGAAGGGCCAATTTAATATCCATTGGATTAAAAGATGCTTTTTGAGCTAAAACACTTTGAAAACAAAATAAAAAACAGATGAAATACCTTGACATAAGTGATTTTTTTGAGTCCGAAGCTACGTATTTTAGAAAGAATAGCAGAAACAGCAAAAATTCAGCTGTTTCTAGGGGAATTTTCCCAACAATGAATTTCATATTTGCATCCGGTTAAACAGAAAATAAAATAGCATTAATGCTCTTTTCAACATCACTGTTCACAATTAAGCCATTAAACATCTCATAAACAACAACTTGCATTTAATGATAGATTTTTAAAAAACTTTCAATTAAATGTTTGTAAATCAAAAACAATAACTACATTTGCAGTCCCAAATTTTTGGGGTTCTTAAACATATTGGATAATTAAGATGCCTACAATACAACAATTAATACGTATAGGCCGCTCTAAAATAGAGGACAAAAGCAAGTCCCCGGCCTTAACATCCTGCCCTCAGCGCAGAGGAGTATGTACCCGTGTTTACACGACTACTCCAAAGAAGCCAAACTCAGCACTCCGCAAAGTTGCTCGTGTTCGCCTTACCAATAAATTTGAAGTTACAGCTTATATTCCCGGAGAAGGTCATAACCTTCAGGAGCACTCCATTGTACTCATTCGCGGAGGTCGTGTAAAAGACCTTCCCGGAGTACGTTATCATATTGTGCGCGGAGCTCTGGATACATCCGGAGTTGAAGGCCGTAATCAGCGCAGAAGTAAATACGGAACCAAAAAACCTAAAGGCGCACCTGCTGCTAAAAAATAATAAGAACGTTTCAATTTAATTATACTCACAAATGAGAAAGTCGAAACCCAAGAAGAGGATTTTGTTACCAGACCCACGTTATAACGATCAACTGGTTACCCGTTTCGTTAATGGCATGATGGAGTCAGGTAAAAAGGGTACTGCATATCAGATTTTTTATGATGCTTTAGATAAAGTTTCTGAAAAGACACAGGAAAACGGATTGGATCAGTGGAAGAAGGCACTTACAAATGTAATGCCTCTTGTAGAAGTGCGTAGCCGCAGGGTTGGTGGTGCTACTTTTCAGATTCCATCCGAAGTTCGTCCTGAGCGCAGAACTGCACTTGGCATAAAATGGCTGGTAGGTTATGCCCGTTCTCGCAACGAAAAATCAATGTCTGACCGCTTGGCAGGCGAAATTATTGCTGCTGCCAAAGGTGAAGGTGCTGCCGTTAAGAAAAAAGACGACACACACCGTATGGCTGAAGCCAACAAAGCATTCTCGCACTTTAAAGTTTAATAGAATAAGGATACAATGTCACAGGATTTAAGATTTACAAGAAATATAGGTATTGCTGCTCACATTGATGCGGGTAAAACTACTACCACTGAGCGTATCCTTTATTATACCGGTGTTAACCACAAATTAGGTGAAGTACATGACGGTGCTGCTACTATGGACTGGATGGCACAGGAGCAGGAAAGAGGTATTACTATCACTTCTGCTGCTACTACCTGTTTCTGGAACTACCGTGGAAATAAGTATAAAGTAAATATTATTGACACTCCGGGTCACGTTGATTTTACTGTTGAGGTAAATCGTTCACTTCGTATTTTGGATGGTTTGGTTTTCCTTTTTTCAGCAGTGGATGGCGTTGAACCTCAGTCAGAAACCAACTGGCGCTTAGCGAATAACTATAATGTCACCCGCCTTTGTTTTGTAAACAAAATGGACCGTGCCGGTGCTGACTTCCTCAATGTAGTGAAGCAGGTTCGCGAAATGTTAGGAGGTAATGCAGTTCCTTTGCAATTGCCGATTGGGTCTGAAGATTCATTTAAAGGTGTTGTGGACTTAATAAACTTCCGTGGTATTGTTTGGAATGAACATGACCAGGGAATGACATTTACCGAAGTTCCTATTCCTGCCGAATTAATGGACGAAGCAAAAGCTTTACGCGAAAAAATGCTGGAAGCAATTGCTGAGTTTGATGATTCGTTGATGGAGAAATATTTTGATGACCCAAACTCAATTACCGAGCGCGAAATTTTGGATGCTTTGCGCAAGTCTTGCATTGCCGGAAAGGTAGTACCAATGGTTTGTGGTTCATCTTTCAAGAATAAAGGAGTTCAAACCATGCTCGACCTGGTAATGGAATTATTGCCAAGTCCGCTGGATAAAGACAATATTACAGGTACCAATCCTGATACAGGCGAAGAGGTATCACGTAAGCCTGATGTAAAAGAGCCATTCACAGCTTTGGCATTTAAAATTGCTACTGATCCGTTCGTAGGTCGTTTGGCATATTTCCGTGCCTATTCAGGTCGTTTGGAATCAGGTTCTTATGTGCTCAATTCCCGTTCCGGCAATAAGGAGCGCATCTCTCGTATTTTCCAGATGCATGCCAATAAACAAAATCAAATTCCTTTTATCGAGGCAGGTGATATTGGAGCAGCTGTTGGATTTAAAGATATTAAAACCGGTGATACCCTTTGTGCTGAAAATGCACCAATAGTGATGGAAGCAATGCAGTTTCCTGAACCGGTTATTGGTCTTGCCGTTGAACCAAAGACTCAGGCCGATATGGAAAAGTTAGGCGTTGCTCTTGGCAAACTGGCTGAAGAAGATCCAACTTTCCGTGTTAAGACCGATGAAGAAACCGGACAAACCGTTATCAGTGGTATGGGTGAGTTACACCTCGAAATTATTGTTGACCGTCTGAAGCGTGAGTTTAAAGTTGAATGTAATCAGGGAGCACCTGAAGTATCTTACAAGGAAGCAATTACAGGAAGCGTTCAGCACCGCGAGGTTTATAAAAAACAAACCGGTGGTCGTGGTAAATTTGCAGATATACAGTTTACACTCAGCCCAATTGACAGCGATTTTGATACGGTTGCCAATAAAACCAACCTTCAGTTTGTAAATCAGATTACAGGTGGTAACATTCCAAAGGAATTTATTCCTTCAGTTGAAAAAGGCTTTAAAGCAGCAATGCAAAATGGTGTTCTTGCCGGTTACCCTCTTGATAGCCTGAAAGTAACACTTACAGATGGATCTTTCCACGCGGTTGACTCTGATGCTTTATCTTTTGAGATTGCAGCGAAACTCGCTTACAGAGAAGCTTGTGCCAAAGCAAAACCAATTTTGCTTGAGCCTATCATGAAAGTTGAAGTAGTTACTCCTGATGAATATATGGGTGATGTAATGGGCGATTTGAACCGCAGAAGAGGTCAGATGGAAGGTATGGATACTCGTGCAGGTGCACAGGTTATCAAGGCTAAAGTACCATTGTCAGAAATGTTTGGCTATGTAACTACCTTGCGTACCATTACCTCAGGAAGAGCATCATCAAGTATGGAATTCTCACATTATACAGAGTGTCCTAAAGCGATTGCCGAAGAGGTAATTGCCAAAGTAAAAGGTAAGTTAGAAAAAGCATAAATAAAATTTAGAATCAATAATAAGATAACACAGATGAATCAGCGCATCAGAATAAAGCTCAAATCTTACGATTTTAACCTGGTTGACAAATCAGCAGAGAAAATCGTGAAAACTGTAAAAGTTACAGGAGCGGTTATCAGCGGACCTATTCCTCTTCCTACAGAGAAGAAGATTTATACGGTTCTGCGTTCACCACACGTGAACAAGAAAGCTCGTGAGCAATTCCAACTTTGCTCCTATAAAAGATTGTTGGATATCTATAGCTCTACTTCCAAAACGGTGGATGCACTCATGAAACTTGAGTTACCCAGTGGTGTAGAGGTTGAAATTAAAGTATAGTTAAACGTATAAAGTTTAGAAGAAAATGTCCGGAATAATAGGAAAGAAAATAGGAATGACCAGCATGTTCAATGCTGAAGGCAAAAATATTGCCTGCACAGTAGTTGAAGCCGGCCCCTGTGTGGTTACCCAGGTCAAATCAGTTGAAACAGATGGTTATAATGCTGTTCAATTGGCTTTTGATGACAAAAAAGAAAAACATACGACTAAAGCATTGCAGGGTCACTTTGCTAAAGTTAACAGCCCGTTTAAACGTAAGGTTGTGGAATTCAGAAATTTCACTACCGAGGTAAAACCCGGAGATGTGGTTAAGGTTGATATCTGCCCCGAAGGTGAATTTTGTGATGTAATAGGAACTTCCAAAGGAAAAGGTTTCCAGGGAGTTGTGAAGCGTCATAATTTTGCCGGTGTAGGTGGAGCAACACATGGTCAGCACAACCGAATGAGAGCAACCGGTTCTATGGGTGCATCTTCATTCCCATCACGCGTATTACCCGGAAAACGCATGACAGGTCACATGGGAAATGATCAGGTTAAAATCGTTAACCTTCAAATTTTAAAAGTAATGCCTGAGCAAAACCTTCTTATCTTAAAAGGTGCAGTACCAGGTGCAAAAGGGTCTTACATTAAAGTAGAATTTTAAGAGAAATGGAATTAGAAGTTAAACAGACAAACGGACAGTCGTCCGGTCGAAAGGTAACACTGAATAAAGAAATTTTCGGTGTTGAACCTAACGATCATGCAATTTGGCTCGATGTAAAAAGTATTCAGGCAAACCAGCGTCAGGGTACCCATAAATCAAAACAACGTAATGAAGTTTCCGGTACTACCAAAAAACTTAAGCGTCAGAAAGGTACAGGAGGAGCTCGTGCCGGAAGTATGAAATCACCTGTGTTTGTGGGTGGTGGCCGTGTGTTTGGTCCTCAACCTCGCGATTATTCATTCAAACTGAATAAGAAAGTGAAACGTCTGGCTCGTGTATCAGCACTTAGTTATAAAGCTCAGGATAATAATATAACCATTTTGGAAAATGTAAACTTTTCATCTCCTAAAACCAAGGAAGTGGTAAGTTTATTGAAGAATCTTGAACTTACCGATAAAAAAGTTTTATTGGTGACTGAACAAACAAATAAAAATTTATTTTTGTCATCCCGAAATTTACAGCGCAGCAAGGTTGTAAGTGCTTCTGATATAAACACTTACGATATTCTGAACGCGCAAAATTTGGTATTAACTGAAGGCGCTTTGCCGGTAATTGAAAATATTTTAAACAAATGAGCATCTTAAAGAAGCCGGTTATCACCGAAAAAATGACGCAGAAGTCCGAAAAACTCGGGCAGTATGCATTTATTGTTGATAAAAAAGCCAACAAGATTGAGATAAAACAGGCAGTGGAGAAAATGTACAACGTGAATGTTGTAAGTGTAAACACTGTTAATAACGCAATAAAAAGTAAAACACGCTTTACCAAAGCTGGAATTTTGCAAGGTAAAAAGGGTGGACAGAAAAAAGCTTACGTAACTGTAGCAAAAGGAGAAACAATTGATTTTTACGCAAGCATTTAAAATTTAAACAATGGGAATTAAGAAATTCAATCCTACAACACCGGGTCAACGCTTTCTCAATGCCCCTGACTATTCAGAGGTAACCACAGACAGACCTGAAAAATCGCTTACTGAGCGTATCAGCCGCACCGGTGGTCGTAACAATACAGGTAAAATGACCATGCGTTATATCGGAGGTGGTCACCGTAAAATATACCGTCTCATAGATTTTAAGCGCAATAAAGATGGTGTTCCCGGTAAAATTGCCACTGTAGAATACGATCCTAACCGCACAGCATTTATTGCTTTGGTTCATTATGCTGATGGTGAAAAACGATACATACTGGCACCTGCAGGAATTAAAGTAGGACAAAGTATCTTATCAGGAGATAAAGCTACTCCTGATGTAGGAAATGCAATGATGTTGAAAGATATGCCAATGGGTACTATCGTTCATAATATTGAATTACGTCCGGGTCAGGGTGGCAAACTTGCACGCAGTGCAGGTGCTTATGCCCAGCTTACTGCCCGTGATGGTAAGTATGCTATTCTCAAAATGCCTTCCGGTGAAACAAGAATGGTTTTATCAACTTGTGTTGCAACAGTAGGTACAGTTTCAAATGCTGAACACAATAAAGAAACATTGGGTAAGGCAGGACGTAATCGCTGGAGAGGTATTCGCCCGAGAGTACGTGGTGTTGCAATGAACCCGGTTGATCATCCGATGGGTGGTGGCGAAGGCCGTGCTTCAGGAGGACATCCTCGCTCACGCAAAGGATTATTGGCTAAAGGAAGAAAAACCAGAAAGCCAAAAAATCAGAGCAACAAGCATATTATAGAAAGAAGAAAGAAATAACATTCACGACAACAATCTGAATAAAAAACACAAAAAGAAGAAATGAGTCGTTCACTTAAAAAAGGTCCGTTTATCGATCCCACACTTGAAAACAAAGTGGTGGCGATGAATGATGGTAAAAAGAAATCAGTGATCAAAACCTGGAGCAGACGCTCGGTAATTGCACCTGAATTCGTAGAACACACATTTGCAGTACATAATGGTAATAAGTTTATCCCTGTTTATATCACAGAAAATATGGTAGGTCACAAACTTGGCGAATTCGCTCCTACACGTACTTTCAGAGGACATGCAGGAAATAAAGATAAGAAATAATGGGAGCAAGAAAGAAAAAAGCGGCTGATGCACGCAAAGAATTAATGAAATCAACTTACGTTGCCAAGTTAAACAACTGTCCTACTTCGCCCCGTAAGATGCGACTTGTTGCCGATATGATTCGTGGCAAAAAAGTTGACCAGGCTTTGGGTTTGCTTAAATTCAGCAAGAAAGAAGCTGCAGGCAATATGCATAAATTGTTATTGTCAGCAATCAACAACTGGCAGGCAAAAAACGAAGGTGTTCGCATCGAGGATGAAACGCTGGTGGTATCACAGGTTTTTGTTGACAGTGCACGCCAGTTAAAACGTTTACGCCCTGCACCTCAGGGAAGAGGATATCGTATCCGCAAACGCTCAAACCATGTGACGCTGTTTGTTGATACAATCAATAAAAAAGAAAATAAAGAACAAGTAACTGAAAATACGGAAGCATAATGGGACAAAAAGCACACCCGATAGGAAACAGATTAGGTATCATTCGCGGATGGGATTCTAACTGGTATGGTGGTAAAAACTACTCAGACAGATTAGTAGAAGACGAAAAAATTCGCAACTATCTGCAAGCCCGTCTTTCAAAAGGAGGAGTTGCACGTGTAGTTATCGAGCGTACTCTGAAACTCATTACAGCTACCATCCATACAGCCCGTCCGGGAATTGTAATTGGAAAAGGTGGATCTGAAGTTGATAAACTGAAAGAAGAATTAAAGAAAATTACACGTAAAGAAGTACAGATAAACATCTATGAAATTAAACGTCCGGAGTTGGATGCGCAATTAGTAGCAGAAGGTGTGGCCAAACAAATTGAAGCTCGTATTTCTTACCGCAGAGCAATAAAAACAGCTATTGCATCTACTATGAGAATGGGTGCTGACGGAATTAAAGTAATGTGTGCAGGACGTATTGGTGGAGCAGAGATGGCGCGTACCGAGCAATACAAAGAAGGACGTATTCCATTGCATACCTTCCGTGCTGATATTGATTTTGCAATTGCAGAAGCACAGACATCATACGGAAAAATTGGTGTGAAAGTGTGGATTTGTAAAGGCGAAGTTTTCGGAAAAAGAGATTTGTCACCTAATGTTGGAATGACATCTAACCAGAAACCTAATGCCGGTAGTGGAGAACGCAGACAAGAGCGTGAAAGAGGTGAACGTGGTGGAAGACGCGGTGGCAGAAGAGGAGAAAGAAAATAATTAAGTTAAAAACTGTAAAGAAGAATTTAGAAAATGTTACAGCCCAAAAAGACAAAATTCAGAAAGCAGCAAAAGATGCGTAACCGTGGCAATGCAAGCCGTGGCGCACAAATCGCTTTTGGATCTTTTGGAATTAAATCATTAGAAAATGCTCAGTTGACTGCCCGTCAGATTGAAGCAGCCCGTGTGGCCCTGACCCGTTTTATGAAACGTGAAGGTCAATCATGGATTCGTGTGTTTCCTGATAAACCTGTTACCCGTAAACCTGCCGAAGTGCGTATGGGTAAAGGTAAAGGTGCTCCAGAATATTGGATTGCACAGGTTAAACCGGGTACCATCTTGTTTGAAGCCGATGGTGTTTCTATGGAAATTGCCAAAGAAGCAATGCGTCTGGCTGCACAAAAGTTACCTGTAACTACAAAATTTGTTGTACGCAGAGATTATTCCGCTGCATAAAAAAGTAATTAGAAAATGAAACAGTCTGTCGTAAACGATTTAACTACTGAAGAAGTTAAGGCAAGAATAAAAGAAGAAGTGAGCAATCTGCAGAAATTCAAAATGCAGCATGCAGTTTCTCCTATGGATAATCCAATAAAAATCCGTACCACTCGCAAACTGATTGCAAGATTGAAAACGGAGTTAAACAAACGCATGTCACAGGCATCAAAATAATTTGATAAAATGAGCACTGAAAGAGCATTACGTAAAACAAGAACAGGTATAGTTACCAGCATAAAAATGCAAAAAACCATCGTGGTTTCTGAAGAATATAAGGTGAAGCACCCGATGTACGGAAAGTTTATCAAGAAAACCAAAAAGTTTCATGTGCATGATGAAAACAATTCATGTGGTAATGGCGATCGTGTTTTGATTATGGAAACACGCCCATTGAGCAAAACGAAACGTTGGAGATTAGTAGAAATATTAGAAAAAGCAAAATAATAAAACGGCTGTTGTTCTTTGGTAACAACGCAATAACAAACAGATAAAATGATACAGTCTGAATCAAGATTAATAGTAGCAGATAACAGCGGGGCAAAAGAAGTATTATGTATCCGTGTTCTGGGAGGAACCCGCAAACGCTACGCCTCATTAGGTGATAAAATTGTGGTAGCAGTAAAAAATGCAATGCCTTCCGGCAATATCAAAAAAGGTGCAGTTAGCAAAGCCGTTGTAGTGCGAGTAAACAAAGAAGTAAGAAGAAGTGATGGCTCTTATATCCGCTTTGACGATAATGCAGTAGTTCTGTTAAATCAGGCTGACGAGTTAAGAGGCACCCGTATCTTCGGACCGGTAGCACGTGAATTGCGTGAGAAACAATACATGAAAATTGTATCACTGGCACCTGAAGTAATTTAATAAACAAGAAAAAAATAGCAGTTATGGCTAAATTGAAAATAAAGAAAGGCGATATTGTAAAAGTGATTGCCGGTGAATCAAAAGGTAAGCAGGGTCGTGTACTTGCTGTTTATCCTGAGAAAAACCGTGCAAGTGTTGAAAATGTGAACATCGTTTCAAAACATACACGCCCAAATGCGAAGAACACTCAAGGTGGTATCGAGAAAAAAGAAGCACCTATAAGTGTTTCAAATCTGATGTTGATAGATCCTAAGTCAGGAAAACCAACACGTGTAGGTCGCAAAACAGTTGATGGTAAAATAGTACGTTACGCAAAAAAATCAGGGGAGGTAATTAAATAATGAGTTACGCACCACGCCTCAAAGGCAAATACAAAAACGAAATCGTTTCGACACTGAAAAGCCGTTTTCAGTACAAAAGCATTATGCAGGTTCCCAAAATCAAAAAAATATGTTTGAATCAGGGTATCGGAGATGCAGTAAGTGATAAGAAAATTGTGGATGCATGTGTAGCAGAAATGACCACTATTGCCGGTCAGAAAGCTGTGGCTACTTATGCTAAGAAAGATATTTCAAATTTTAAGGTGAGAAAGGGAGTACCGATTGGAGTACGTGTTACTTTACGTGACGAGAAAATGTATGAATTTCTCGATCGCCTGGTATCAGTTGCTCTGCCCCGTATCCGCGATTTCCGTGGTATCAACAACAAAGGTTTTGACGGAAAAGGAAATTATACACTTGGTATCACTGAACAAATCATTTTCCCTGAAATCAATATTGATAAAGTAAGTAAAATCCGTGGAATGGATATCACCTTCGTTACTTCAGCAAAAACAGATAATGAAGCAATGGAATTACTCAAAGAATTTGGTTTACCATTCAGAACAGGATCTAATAACTAAGAAATAAAAAAGTATGGCAAAAGAATCAATAAAAGCAAGAAGCAGAAAAAGAGAACGCCTTGTAGAGAAATATGCTGCCAAGCGTGCTGCTCTTAAAGAAGCAGGTGACTATCAGGCATTGGCTTTACTGCCACGTAACTCATCACCTGTTCGTCTGCATAACCGTTGCATGATTACAGGACGACCACGCGGTTATATGCGTCAGTTTGGTATATCACGTGTGTTGTTCCGCAAAATGGCACTCGAAGGAAAAATTGCAGGTGTAACCAAAGCCAGCTGGTAATAATAAAGTTTTAACTCATCAATCAATAAGAATAAAATGACGGATCCGATAGCAGATTATTTAACAAGACTACGCAATGCAGTGAAAGCAAATCACCGTGTTGTGGAAGTTCCTGCATCCAATACCAAGAAAGAAATTACCAAGATTCTGTTCGACAAAGGATATATTCTGAATTATAAATTCGAAGAAACAGATAATCATCAGGGTAATATAAAAGTTGCATTAAAATATAATCCGGTTACTAAGCTGCCAGCTATTACAAAAATGCGCAGAGTGAGTCGCCCCGGATTGAGAAGATATGTCAGCCACGACAAACTGCCTCGCATTATTAACGGTTTAGGAATAGCAATTATTTCTACCAGCAAAGGCATTATGACTGACAAGGAAGCACGCCAGTTGAATGTTGGCGGTGAAGTATTATGTTATATTTATTAATCGAATAAGAAGATGTCACGAATAGGAAAATTACCCATAGCACTCCCTTCAGGTATTCAGGTATCTGTTGCAGATAATGTGGTTACTGTAAAAGGACCTAAAGGTACTTTAACACAAGCTATCTCAGAGGGTGTAACAGTTGAAGTAGATGGTGGTCAGGTTGTGGTAAAACGCGCATCTGACGAAAAGCAGCATAAAGCATTGCACGGATTGTATCGTGCACTTATCAATAACATGGTGAAAGGTGTATCACAAGGTTATAAAATTGAACAGGAACTGGTAGGTGTTGGTTACAGAGCAAGTCATCAGGGCCAACAGTTGGATCTTGTATTAGGCCATTCGCATCACGTAGTGTTTCAGTTGCCTTCAGAAATTAAAGTGAATACCAAAACAGAAAGAGGAAGCAACCCAACCATTATTCTCGAAAGCCATGATAAGCAACTTATCGGTCAGGTAGCAGCTAAAATACGCTCGCTGCGCAAACCGGAACCTTATAAAGGAAAAGGTATTAAGTTCACAGGTGAAGTATTAAGAAGAAAAGCAGGAAAATCTGCAGCTAAAAAATAATTAAGTAATGTCAAAGACTAAAGATTCACGCAGAGCTAAAATCCGCAAGAGAATTCGCGGTAGCGTTAAAGGAACACAGGAGAAGCCACGCTTATCTGTATTCCGCAGCAACAAACAAATCTATGCCCAGGTTATAGATGATGTTGCAGGTCATACAATCGCAGCTGCTTCATCAGCAGAAGCAGGTATTGCCAAAGGTAATAAGTCTGAAATTTCTGCTTCGGTAGGAAAAATGATTGCCGAGCGCGTAATTGCAAAAGGTATTTCAGCAGTAACATTTGACAGAGGTGGTTATTTATACCATGGCAGAGTAAAAGCTTTGGCTGAAGGTGCCAGAGAAGGTGGTTTAAAATTTTAAAATCAGAACATGTTAGCAACAGCGAATAAAAAAGTAAAACCGGGCGAAATCGAATTAAAGGACAGGCTCGTAGCAGTAAACAGAGTAACAAAGGTAACCAAGGGTGGTCGTACATTCTCCTTTGCAGCTATTGTAGTGGTTGGTGATGAAAAAGGTGTGGTAGGTTATGGCCTGGGTAAAGCAAAAGAAGTTACCGATGCAATTACCAAAGCTATTGATGATGCAAAGAAAAACCTTGTAAAGGTAACAGTACATAAGACTACCGTTCCTCATGAGCAGGAAGCAAGTTTCGGTGGTGCTAAAGTGTTTTTGAAGCCGGCAGCTGCAGGAACAGGAGTAATTGCAGGAGGTGCAATGCGTGCTGTTCTTGAAAGTGTTGGAATCAGTGATGTGTTGGCAAAATCAAAAGGCTCATCAAATCCGCACAATGTTGTTAAAGCCACCATTAATGCACTTGCTTTGATGCGCGATGCTGTTACTGTGGCCAATCAGCGCGGTGTTGATTTAGGCAAAGTATTTAACGGTTAAAAAGTAAAGAGAGGAATATCTCATGGGAAAAGTAATTATAAAACAAGTGAAAAGCGGAATTGACCGCCATAAATCCCAAAAGCTTACTTTAAAAGCTTTGGGTTTAAAAAATGTTTATCATTCAGTTGAAAAGGAGAATACACCTCAGATACAGGGCATGATTGCTAAAGTAAAACATCTGGTGGAAGTAACCGAAAAATAAATATCGAAGAAGAAATTATGAACTTAAGTAATTTAAAACCTGCAAAAGGTTCAACAAAAAACCGCAAAAGAATAGGTCGTGGAACAGGATCAGGACATGGCGGAACATCTACACGCGGTCATAAAGGAGCTCAGTCACGTTCAGGATATTCCAGCAAAGTTGGTTTTGAAGGAGGTCAGATGCCACTTCAAAGACGTTTGCCAAAAGTTGGATTTAAAAATTATTTCCGTGTAGAATATACCGGAATCAATCTTGACGTAATCCAAAGCCTGAACGAAAAGTATGGTATTTCAGATGTTGATCATACAGTATTATACGAAAAAGGTTTGGTAAGCAAAAGAGATCTCGTAAAAATACTTGGACGCGGACAACTGAAAGCTAAAGTAAATATCAAAGCTCATGCTTTTTCAGCAACCGCAAAAAATGCAATCGAAGCCGCTGGTGGCACTACAACCATTGAAGAGAAATAATGAAAGACCTGATACAAACATTACGGAATATTTTTAAGATTGAAGAGCTTCGTACCAAGCTCCTCAATACATTTCTTTTTATAGCTGTTTATCGTCTGGCATCACATATTGTGTTGCCGGGTGTTGATCCTAATTTGCTTGGAAGCTTAAAGAATCAGGCTTCTCAGGGAATATTCGGCTTACTGGATATGTTTGCAGGTGGAGCTTTTTCGCAGGCTTCAATCGTAGCTCTTGGAATCATGCCATATATCTCTGCATCAATCGTGGTACAGATTCTTGGAGTTGCAGTTCCATATTTTCAAAAAATGCAGAAGGAAGGAGAAAGCGGACGAAATAAAATTAATCAGATTACACGTTGGCTGACTGTGCTTGTTGTTGCAGGTCAGGCACCCGGTTATCTGGTGAATCTTCGTGCTCAGGCTCAGTCTGCAATTATAGCTTATTCAAACCCTGACGCATTGTCGCCCACTTTATGGTGGATTACTTCTATCATCATTCTTATATCAGGAACCTTATTCGTAATGTGGTTGGGTGAAAGAATTCAGGAAAAAGGAATTGGAAATGGTATTTCACTCCTTATCATGGTGGGTATCATTGCACGTCTCCCATTTGCTCTACGTGATGAGTTTATGTCAAGGCTGAATCAAACCGGTGGTGGACTTATCATGTTTTTGGTAGAGTTGGTAGCCTTATTTGCAGTAGTAGTTGTAAGTATTCTGCTGGTACAGGGTACACGTAAAATACCCGTTCAGTTTGCAAAGAAAATTGTAGGTAACCGTCAGTATGGAGGAGTAAGACAATATATTCCGTTAAAGGTAAATGCTGCAGGTGTAATGCCTATCATTTTTGCACAGGCTATCATGTTTATTCCTGCAACGATTGCACAATTCTTCCCTGAGTCATCATCCATGCAGGGAATAGCACACTCAATGACAGATTTTCACTCTGTTGGATATAACGTGTCCTTTGCATTGTTAATTATTCTCTTTACTTATTTCTACACGGCAATCACTGTCAACCCTAATCAGATGGCTGATGACATGAAAAAGAACGGAGGATTTATTCCCGGAATCAAACCCGGAAAACAGACTGCATCATTTATTGATGATGTGATGTCTAAGATAACTTTACCCGGATCTATATTTCTGGCTATTGTTGCTATATTACCTGCTATGACAAAGGTTTTAGGTGTCAGCAACAATTTTGCACAGTTCTATGGAGGAACATCATTACTGATTCTTGTAGGGGTTATATTAGATACCTTACAACAAATAGAAAGTCATCTGCTGATGAGGCATTATGACGGATTAATGAAATCAGGACGTATTAAAGGAAGAACATCCATTAGTGCACCTGTTTAATAAAACAAAAGAAAGGTCGTGCAGGTTGAATATCGCTCCAAAGAGGAGATTGAGTTAATAAGAGTTAGTTCTTTACTTGTTGGAAAAACTATAGCAGAAGTTGCTAAGCATTTAAGAGCAGGTGTTACCACACTTGAATTAGATAAAATTGCTGAAGGCTTCATTCGCTCACATCAGGCTACTCCTGCCTTTAAAGGATATCATGGTTTCAGTGGCTCTTTATGCGTTTCCGTAAATGCCGAAGTAGTTCATGGAATTCCTGGTAACAGAGTGATAGTGGAAGGCGATGTGGTTTCCGTAGATTGTGGTGTGCTGAAAAATGGCTACTATGGCGATTCGGCCTACACATTTGCAGTTGGAGAAGTGTCAGAAGATGTAGCAACACTGATGCAAGTCACTAAAGCATGTCTCTACAGAGGAATTGAAAAAGCTATAGCAGGAAACAGAATTGGCGACATTAGTAATGCCATTCAAAAACTTGCCGAAGAGCATGGATTTGGGGTCGTTCGTGAGCTGGTTGGTCATGGTGTGGGAAAGCAGCTTCACGAAAAACCTGAAGTACCAAATTATGGTAAAGCAGGTCAGGGTATGTTGCTGAAGCCGGGGCTTGTAATTGCCATTGAACCTATGATAAACATGGGAACAAAAAATGTAAGGCAACTCAAGGATGGATGGACCATAGTTACTGCCGATATGAAACCATCGGCACACTTTGAACATACAGTGGCAGTTGACAATATAAAAGCAGAAATATTATCATCATTTGATGATATTGAAAATAGTGAGAGAGAAAATAAGAATCTGTGCAATGTGCACACAACACAGAAAAATATAGTTTAAAAAAGAAATGGCAAAGCAATCATCAATAGAGCAGGATGGAACCATCATCGAAGCGCTGAGCAATGCAATGTTCAGAGTGGAGTTGGAGAATGGGCATGAGATTATTGCACACATTTCAGGAAAAATGAGAATGAACTATATCAAAATATTACCCGGTGACAAAGTACGGTTGGAAATGTCGCCTTATGATTTAACAAAAGGTAGAATAACCTACCGCTATAAATAAAGATTATTGACTAACAGATAAATATTCAGAAATGAAAGTCAGACCAAGTTTAAAGAAAAGAAGTGCCGATTGCAAAATTGTAAGACGTAACGGCAAACTGTATGTAATCAACAAAAAGAACCCGCGCTTCAAACAGCGTCAGGGATAATTACATCCGAAAAAACGAATATCAAAAAAATTAAAAAGAATTAAGATTAAATGGCACGTATAGCAGGTATAGATTTACCAAAGAACAAAAGAGGAGAAATAGGCCTCACCTACATTTACGGAATTGGTCGCTCCACTGCACAGCAGATATTGGACGATTGCGGCATTTCTTACGACAAGAAAGTTGATGAGTGGAATGACGAGGAACTGAATAAAATCCGTTCATTCATTAACGACAACTTAAAAATTGAAGGTGCATTGCGTTCTGAAACGCAGTTAAACATTAAACGACTGATGGACATCGGAAGCTATCGCGGAGTTCGTCATCGTTTGGGACTGCCTGTTCGTGGCCAACGCACAAAAAATAACTGCCGTACACGTAAAGGAAAACGTAAGACAGTAGCAAACAAAAAGAAAGTAACTAAATAAAAAAAGGAACAGATGAGCTTTAACAACTCATCTTCAGAATAACTCAAAAAATGGCAAAACAACAACAAGGTACAGCGGCAAAAACAACCCGCAAGAAAGTAGTAAAAGTGGAAGCTGCAGGCGAAGCTCACATCAATGCAACTTTTAACAACATTATCATCAGCCTTACAAATCTGCAAGGTCAGGTAATTTCATGGGCAAGTGCCGGCAAAATGGGATTCAAAGGTTCAAAAAAGAATACTCCTTATGCTGCACAGTTAGCAGCTGCCGACTGCGCCAAAGTAGCTTTTGATTTAGGTCTTCGCAAAGTAAAAGTTTTTGTAAAAGGACCTGGGGCAGGACGCGAATCTGCTATCCGTACACTTCACTCTTCAGGAATTGAAGTTACCGAAATTCTGGATCTTACTCCAATACCTCATAATGGTTGCCGTCCTCCTAAACGCAGAAGAATATAATCCGAATTATAACAATATTTAATATAACAGTTTCATAAAATATGGCACGATACATTGGTCCGAAAACGAAAATAGCACGAAAATTCCGTGAGCCTATATTTGGCCCTGATAAATATTTCGAAAAGAGAAGTTATCCTCCGGGGCAACATGGAATAGCAAAAAAACGCGCTAAGCAAAGTGAATATGCTGTTCAGCTTTTGGAAAAACAAAAAGTAAAATATACCTATGGAATTCTGGAGCGTCAGTTTTCACGCATCTTCAGTATTGCATTGCGTAAAGATGGTATCACAGGTGAAAACCTGCTTAAACTGATGGAATCGAGATTAGATAATGTGGTATTCCGATTTGGTATTGCTCCTTCACGTGCAGGTGCACGTCAGTTGGTAAGCCATTGCCATATCACTGTAAATGGTAAAGTAAATAATATTTCATCTTACATACTTAAACCGGGTGATATTGTTGGAGTAAGAGAGCGTTCAAAATCTAATGAAGTTATTACAGATTCATTAGCATCACGTTCTAACAAATACGGATGGCTGGAGTGGGATACTACTGCAATGCAGGGTAAATTTGTTACAACACCATCACGCGATGAGATTCCTGAGAATATCAAAGAACAACTCATTGTCGAATTGTACTCTAAATAACAGTTCATCAACCCTGAAAACAATAAATTAAGTTCAATAATTAAAGCATAAAAAATAAAATATAAAATGGCCATACTTGCATTTCAACGTCCCGACAAAGTGATTATGAACCACTCATCCGAAACTTTCGGACAGTTTGAGTTCAGACCTTTGGAGCCGGGTTATGGAATTACCGTAGGTAATTCGCTGCGCAGGATATTACTTTCTTCACTGGAAGGACATGCAATTACCAATATACGCATTGCCGGAGTTGATCATGAGTTTTCTACTATCAAAGGTGTAGTGGAAGACATCACAGAAATGATTCTAAACCTGAAACAGGTTCGCTTCAAAAAACAAATTGAAGGTACAGACTCTGAAAAAGTTCAGGTGGTAATAAACGGAAAAACTGAATTTACTGCAGGTGATATTGCCAAACATACTTCTGCATTTCAGGTGTTGAATCCAGATTTGGTAATTTGCACCATGGACCCTTCAGTGAAAATTGTAATTGACATCACCATTGACAAAGGACGTGGTTATGTACCTGCTGAAGAAAACAAATCAAACAGTCATCCTCTCGGAACCATTGCAATTGACTCTATCTACACTCCAATTAAAAATGTAAAATACTCAGTTGAAAATTATCGTGTAGAACAAAAAACCGATTACGAAAAACTGGTTCTTGAAATTACTACTGACGGAAGCATTCATCCAAAAGAAGCATTGCGTGAAGCTGCTGAAATTTTAATTCATCACTTTATGCTGTTCAGCGATGAGAAAATTACGCTCGACACCAAACCAAAAACTCCGGTTGAAGAGTTTGATGAGAATACACTTCACATGCGCCAGTTACTTAAGTCAAAACTGGTAGATATGGATTTATCAGTGCGTGCGCTCAACTGCCTCAAAGCAGCTGATGTTGAAACACTGGGCGATTTGGTTTCTTTCTCGAAAACCGACTTGCTTAAGTTTAGAAATTTCGGTAAAAAATCACTTACAGAACTGGAAGAACTAGTACGCAGCAAGAATCTTACTTTCGGAATGAACATACAGAAATATCTGCTCGACAAAGAATAATTATTAAAAAAGGAAATTGAATCATGCGACACGGAAAAAAAATTAATCATCTTGGCAGAACGCATAGCCACAGAGAGGCTATGTTATCCAATATGGCGTCATCACTTATTTTGCACAAACGCATTACTACAACAGTAGCTAAGGCCAAAGCATTGCGCAAGTATGTGGAGCCTATCATCACTAAATCAAAGGCAGACAGCACCCATTCGCGCAGAACAGTGTTTAGCTATCTTCAGAATAAAGAAGCAGTAGCTGAACTGTTCAAGGAAGTGGCTCCTAAAATCGGAGAACGTCCGGGAGGATATACCCGTATTCTGAAAACAGGATTCAGACCCGGTGATGCCGCTGAAACCTGCATGATGGAACTGGTTGACTTCAACGAGTTGATGATAAAAGAAAAAGCACCTGCTAAAAAGGCTAAAACAACCCGCAGAGGTCGTAAGCCAAAAGCTAAAGCAGATGATGCTGCTGCTCCGGATAAGACGGAAGAGTAAATATTTAATTAAAAACTATTTTGCAAAGAGGATAATACGAAAGTATTATCCTCTTTTTTTTGCCATAAAGTCAATATCCATTATCCATATCAATTATATAAGAATCCGCATTATTCGAATTGCATATAGAAGTCAGAGTGTGCCGAAGTCTTCATTATCCGTTTGCACCGGTTCAAACTTTTTTACAATTTCGCTGTTTAATTTTTAATTTTCGTTCTTATATGAAACTCATTTTAATTATGTCTACATTAATAGCAGGCATGAGTGGTCCTGCAGGAACAGTTTATGACTTTAAGGTAGATGGACTTACAGGAGGGAAAATAGATTTATCTCAATATAAAGGCAAGAAAATTTTAATAGTAAATACTGCTTCCAAATGTGGTTATACACCTCAGTATAAGGAGTTGGAAGAACTGTATGAAAAATATAAAGACAAGGTGGTAGTCATTGGATTTCCTGCAAATAATTTCTTATGGCAGGAACCCGGCACCAATAGTGAAATAGCTGAGTTTTGTACTAAAAATTATTCGGTAACATTTCCTATGGCCGCGAAAATTTCAGTGAAAGGAAAAGATATGCATCCGCTTTTTAAATGGCTTATCGAACAACCCAATCCTGACTTCACAGGGGGAATAAAATGGAACTTCGAAAAGTTTTTGCTGGATGAAAATGGGAAACTCATTCATCGTTATCGCTCTGCAGTAAATCCGATGAGCGAAGAGATTACAAAGAACTTTTAAATAGTATTTTAAAATAATTCAAATTGCTGATTCATTTCAAGTGTATCAGCAGCTGAACTGTCCTGTGGAACCACATACTTTAATGCCGGTCCCTTTAGTTTTACCTGTGGTTCGAGGTTAAATGTATCCAAAGGTGTAATCCAGGTTTTTGCAAGCATCCTGTTAGTCATAATTCGATAATAGGAGGCAAGGTAAGGTTTGAGATTTCCGGTAGAATCGAAAGAATATTTGTAATACTTAGGACGCGGAATAATACCTGCAAGGTAAATACTTTCAGCAAGGTTCAACTGTGCAGGTGTTTTATCAAAATAAAAATGAGCAGCATCTTTAATTCCATAAATTCCTGGACCCCATTCAATCACATTGAGATAAATTTCAAACATTCTTTCTTTGCTCACCAGATGTTGGTTTTCGATAAGCCATACGATTAACATCTCCTGCAATTTGCGCGAAATAGTTTTCTCCCTTGAAAGAAAAACATTTTTTACTAATTGCATACTGATGGTGCTGCCCCCTCTTACAAAACGTTTTGCTTTTAAGTTTTCAATCATGCTTTCTCTGAAAGCATCTTCAATAAAACCCCGATGATAAAAGAAAGAAGGATCTTCGGAAGTGAGAACGGCATATTGAAGGTAGTGGCTTATATCGGTTAATGAAACAAAATCAGGATTTTCTTTACCTACAAGAATACTTTTCACATACCGGTCGCCATCATAGGAATCAAAAAGAAATGTGTTGTTGATGTTTGCAAAATTCTCTTTTTCGTATTTTTCAATTTTAAAGTTTTTTGCTGAAAGACTTGAATTCAACTCAAGTGAGTCAGGTTTTTCAAGATCAAGCTTCAGATGAAAATTAAATACCATGTCGCCTCGGGCTTTAAATCCTTTGAAAAGAAAAAATATACCATCAGGCAGGGAACTGAAGAAAGAATCGGCAGGAGTTTGGAATGATAAGTCTGATTGCAATTTAAGGTTATTAACGGGCATGATATATCCACCGGCTTTCATTGCTACCTTATGAATTTTAAGAACGGAGTTGCTGTCAATAGAAACGGTGTTTTCCGAGAGTCTGATATCGGAGTTAAATGAAAGAAGTGGAAAACTTACAGTTTCAGAAGCAATACGCCAGTAGTTGATGTTTAAACTGTCCAATGATGCATGAATACTGAAGGCATCCGTTTGAGTTTGTTTAATAGATAACGAAGCATTTTGAACGGAAACTTTTGGATGATTGTCAGTTTCCAGAAAAGGAAGCCACGCATTACTTTGAGAGGATATACCTGCTGATAATAAATGTTCATCACTGCTGATCTGAAGCCTGATTTGCCATTTTTTAGGAATGCCTGATTTCTCAATGAATTCGAGAGAACTTATTCCCTGACTGTTCTTTATCTCTGGGATGTAAAATAATTTAGAGACACTGTCTTTTGTAACTGCCATTGACATCCTGTGAAGAGAAAAATTGATGTCAGACATCTGCATTAGCTTCGACCACAAACGTTGAGCTTTGTCTGCCAAAGTAATCTGTTGTGTGGTTGTAATTTGCATAGTGTCTTTTTTATTCTTGAAAAGAAAACTATAGTTTGCTGTGCTGTCAGTAATTGCTAAATTCAATTTAATATCTGAGCAGGAAACTGACGACAATGGTGGCTGCAGTTTCAGAAGTTTCCATAATGAAATATTTACTACTACCGTATCAGCACTGAAAACAGTGTCGGACAGCGGGGATAATATGTTTATTTTATTAAGTTCTACTTGCCTTAACCCATTAAACTGCAGTTTTCCTAATGTAAAAGTGCCACCTGTTTGCTCATGAAAATTTTCTGCAAACGATTTGAATTTTTCTTGTGCTATTTTTTCTCTCAGAGCAATCAGTAACCCTCCTGTTAAAACTAACAGAAGTAACGCAACGAAGAATATTTTTTTTAAAACGGACATAAAAAATCAGGTGGTTAAATTTCCTGATTTTACTTTAAAGAAAAAATTGAAAAGCAAATTATTTTACAAGGTCAAGCATGCCATACCCCTCATAAGTTAAGGCACCCATTCCGTTTTGCCAAACAAACTTATGTACATCAGGATGGGCGTGCAGCGTAAATGGTAATAAGTATCCTGCAACATTTTTGCCTTCTGAAGTGCGATACATACGAATGTATTTCTTGTTCTGCCCTGACATTTTTTGCAAATATTCGGTGTCAGCCTGAATGTCAAATTCTGAATAAGAAGAAATCACGCTTTCAGAAATTCCTGATTTTTCCATTGAATCGAGAGTAAGATTATAAAGGATGTCAGAAAAATTCGGACTTTGCGGATCAATGGACTCCACCGGCTGTTTGCTGTCTTTTTGCGGACTAAATAATACCAAAGGTGAAATACATAAGTAACGCATCTGTGTATTGAACTCTGGATCGGTAATAATTTCTTTGCCTTTTGGAACTAAGTTCATCCGGCCAATGGTGAGTCGCCCTTCAGCAAAAATATGATTCGTAAGTTTGTTTATCAGATCCTCATTACTGCTCGAAACTACGAGGGTAATCTTCGAGGACAGAAACTTCATAAACCCATTGTGTATTTTGGAAGTTCCTTTGAGAGATGAAAAATTTAGTTGCTTGCGGTCTTCACCAATCACACGTGCAATTGATGAAAGGCTGTCGAAAATCAACTTCTGATGGTGTAGCGGTATGGTATTCCCGGAATTATTGTCCCTGGTGAATGAAATTTTAACGCGCATACAAGAAAAGTATTAATTGGTTAAAAGTTGGTTTGTATAAATGGTTGAGTAAAAGCTTCTTTGAATGGTTCAAAAATAGAAATAATTTTTTCAAAAACAAGCATAAATTTCAGTTAATATTTAAATATGGCTTGAATTGAATGATGATCAGATAATTTGCGCCCCGACTTGCTGTAGGAGATGCATTGCAGTGAAGGGCTGTGTAGTATATAATCTATCCGCAACCATGGAAGCGGTCCAATGTAGGTTGGCGAAAGTCCTTTTCCTTTTTCAAGAAAGGAATCCGTTAATGAATTGCTAATAGTATGATAGGAATAAGAGGAAGGAAGGTCATTAAAATCACCTGCCACAATTATTTTATAAGGACAATTTTTTATACTTTCTGCAATTGCATCTACTTGCCTTGCACGTTTATTGAATGCCCGTTTAAGCAATCTAATTATTCTGAAAGCTCCACGAACCTGCTGATTAGATTTTTCGTTAGTAAAATTATTTATGTAGCGATAATCAGTATTCATCATCCTCACAGATTGTAGATGTACATTGTAGATTCGAATCGTATCCTTATCAACTAAAATATCAGTTGCTATGCAACCATTTGCTGATTCACGTTCTGAGAAAATAGTTTCTTTATTTATGATAGGGTAGGAAGTAAAAGTTGCAATTCCCCATTCATCCTGTCCACGCTCTTTAATTGGAAGAAGGGTGTGTACATTTTTAGCACGAATAACGGAAGGGATTAATTTAACGTTATTAAAAGGTTTGATTACACTGGTATAGAACTCCTGAATGCATAATACATCCGGATCCTGTTGCTGAAATTGCTTTAATATATCAGCACGCGTTTCGAGGTTGTGTATCCAGTTATACAGATTGAATACTCTTACATTAAAAGTAACTACTTTCAATGTATTGCCGGATTCTGTAGTTGGTTTATCTGAAGAGAAATTCCAGAAGTTCAGAAAAATACGTAGGCCTAATAACAAAACAGGCAATGTAAACCAAAGCAATTTTTTCCGGATAAAAACTATTACCAATGACCAAGCTGCCAACAATAAATAAAAGTATAAAAAGAACAACCCAAATAAAGCAATTATCCAACTTGTTGCCGGACTTACATAAGGAGCCAGTGAAGCCATCAGTGTAATTGCACTGAGAAGAAAGGTGATGCTGATCAATGCAAAATTCTTCACAGGATATAGTATTATTTTTGATTATTGCTGGCTTTGAACAAAATGTCTTTTTCTTCCTTTGAAAGACTTGCATAGCCCGAACGGCTTATTTTATCCAGAATTTTATCAATGACTTCCTGATTACTATTTTTTTTAGTAAGATAATCTTCGTCTGTATTGCTTTTTCGGTAAACAACTTTTATTTTTGGTTTACCTGCTCCCGAAATCCTGCCGAAAAACTGTTGTAACGGAAGTGTAAGGTCGTGGCCTTTTTTAAGAAATCGTATATAAGCAAATCCAAAAACAGCACCGCCAATATGAGCAATATTTCCTCCGGCATTTGATCCCGTTATGCTTAATAAGTCCATCACGAAAAGAGCCACCGCGATATATTTGAGTTTAACCCGCCATTGAGGAAGAAACACTGCCACCTCGTAATCGGGAAGCAATGTGGCAATAGCTACAGTCACAGCCAACACACTTGCTGAAGCACCCAATGCTACAGCATAATTAACTTCCTTGTTGAATAAAGGAAAAAGGTTGTAGAATAGAATAAATAAACCTGCACCTATCATTCCTCCCAAAAGATACACCGGCAGTATTTTCTTTTCGCCCAGGTATTCAGTAAAAATTCTCCCCATGAAAAAAAGCCATAACATATTAAAAAGTATGTGGAAGAAATTTTCGTGATAAAAACAATAGGTGATGATGGTCCAAGGTTTATACATGAGCGATTTAAGTGATGATGGCACAGCCAGCCAATCCGACATCCAGTCGCTAACAGTGCCTTCCGGAAAATTAAAAAGACGCAAAACCACATTGCCTATGTTTACCAACAGAAAAATAACAACGTTAACAGCTATAATTCGTTCAAGTGTATTGAGCGATGAAAATGTTTTTCGTGTAGAAGTTATCATTGTCAGTACATTGATGAGCGGTTATTCTTATTCCAAATTCGTATCAAAATATATCCGAATAACATTCCACCAAGATGAGCAAAGTGTGCAACATTATCGGTAGGATTATTTTGCCATGCAGAATATAACTCAATTCCGCCTAAAATTATTACAAGATATTTAGCTTTTATAGGAATGAAAAAGTATAGATAGATAAGAGTATTTGGAAATAATATTCCAAATGCCATCAGTACTCCATATACAGCACCTGATGCTCCTACAGTAGGTATGTCAGTCTTGAAACGGATATATTCATCTATTAACTGACGTGCCTGTTCAACCATAACATTACTGTCGCCATGTGCATACCAGGCTTGTTTTAATGATTCCACTGCTGAAGCGTATTCAGGGTTCAGATATTGATATGGAATATTCTCTCTTACAAAAACAGCAAAGGCATCAGCACCCGGAGCATTTAAGAATGCCTGAGCTTTTTCCTGAAGTGATCCTAATTCGTAATATCCAATAAGCGTATGAATCAGTGCAGCACCAAGTCCTGTAACAAGAAAATAAATCAGAAATCTCTTAGGCCCCCACAGGTTTTCCAGAATCCCTCCAAACATCCAAAAAGCAAACATGTTGAGAAAAATATGTGAAAAGCTGCCATGAAGGAACATATAGGTGATGTACTGCCACCAGTGAAATTTTTCGGAGGCCGGAAGGTAAAGTCCGGCTGCTTCATTAAGACTGAAGCCCATTTGCTCCAAAACGATATTCGCAAAAAAAGCAAGCGCGCTGATGATCATTATATTCTTAATAACATCGGGCAAAAGCTTAAAACTTGAGGGTCGAAATTCCTGCATATAAAATTAAAAAATCAGTGCAAAAGTAAGACTGTTGCAGACTATTTTGGTAACTGTAAATCTAATTTGCAATAACACAAAAATAAATTAATTCCAATTGCAAACATGCCTTGTTGAGGATTAACTTAACCTTATCTGAAATATTATTTGATTGGTGGATTGATTTTCAAAAGAGCTAAGGTTTTTAAGTCCATTTCTCCATTATAATATTTCTCAAGAACTTTCCTGAAAACATCATCTGAATGGGCAATTTGTGCAAAAAGAGTCATGCATGATTTAAGTTTAACAGTATCCTGCTTACCAAAAATAATATCGGCCTGATTGTGATTTATTTTTAATAATTCACCGGAAATTTCTTTCAGACGATTTCCCAGCACAGGATGGTGGAGATAATGAGTGGCTTCGTCCATGTCATTGATTCCATAAAATTCTGCATAATGGCTTTTCCCAAGTCCTTTTAGTTGGGGGAATATATACCACATCCAGTGACTTTTCTTTTGTCCCTTTTTTATTTCATTTAATGCTGTGGTATATCTGTCTTGTTGTGCAAGAAGAAATCTGTTCAGATCGGGCATTCCATGCATTTTTAATTTCACTGACAAATTTAAGATTAACAACAATTATGTATTATACAAAAAGAAAGACCTTGTTCTTCTGAACAAGGCCTTTAGTTAAATCCGGATTTTTCAGTTTATTGAAAAACCCACCCAAATATCAATGAATTTCTTTTTCATTGTTTTACCACTGGATTGAGATGGTATATTTGGGCTAAAACTGCAAGATTATTCTTTACTTTCTTTTCTTAATTCTTTTTTAGCATCATGATGTTCTTTTTTTTCTGTAGCATGACGTGTAGTTCTCTTGTCCTGTTTTATCTCAGTGTGAACATCCTTAGCTTCAGTTTTTTCAACTTTTTCAGTTTTTGGATTTGGTTGCACATGGGTTGCTGTAGCCGGTGTTTTTGTACTCTGAGCTTGAGCAAAAGATGCACTTCCGAATGTGAAAAGTGCAACCGCGATAAGTAACTTTTTCATTTTATTTTCCTGCTAAAATCACAAGTCAAAGTTTCAATAATGAATATGACAGTAAGATGAAAAATAAAATATCAGATAGATAACTTAAAAATCAATTCATCTGAAAAACAGAAGAAGAGAATCCGAAGAATTACAATGTCTAATCAGATTAACTTATCAGAAGGATAGAGTAGCTCCACCCATAACCTGAAATCTGTACCCGGGATAATTATACCAGTTAAAATACTGTACCGAACCAATATTGTTGAAAGCTGCAAATACTGAAAGCATTTTTGAATAACGGTATTCAATATTCAGGTTGGCATCAAAATAACCTTTTATTTTCTGAAATCCTGTGCCATCGTAAGCAGCTGCAAACCTTTCACCACGATAATACATATCGGTTTTCAGAATAATTTTATCACGCATCACATAGTATCCGCCCAGGTTTACAGATACTGCCGGCACAAACCATGCTTTGGCAAGATCATCAGGTTTATCATTGGTATAAGCAGCACCAATATGCGCACTGAATTTTTCATTGCGCTCAAATATAAGTTCACCTTTAATTTTAATTACATCAGCATCGCTATATACTGTAGAAAATGTTGTGTAGTCCAAAGCCGAAGATGAATCATTTACAAAGTAAACTGAATTAACTAATCTGTTAAAAGAAGCAGAAGCACTGAAAAGAATTTCTTTGTCCAGTTTAATATTCAGCCCTCCTGAAATGTCTAATTTATTGTTGGTATTACCCGGTATTACATTATCACCTGTAAACGGATTGATTCCTGTTAAACTTTTATAAGAGTTCTTCTGCATATTTCCTGTGACCTGTGCATGTATCATCAGCACATCACTGGCTAATTTATATCTTGCTTCTACATGAGGATACAGGTGAAATTTGGGATTCAGATTTGCTTCCCATTCTGTGTTTACTCCTGCAATCAGTCTGAAAGTAGGAAATTCAAAAGTATAACGCGGATAAATTCCTACCAGCGTATTTTTACCGTTTATAGAATCAACAGGCAGATTGGTGCGTGTGTAATCAACCTTTATATCAGCTGATGCATCACGGTCTGCAATTTGTCTTTTTATAGTACCATTGAATGCAAAATTACTCTCACCTGTCTTTCCAAAATCACGTTTGCCATTATATCCATAAAAAGAAATTCCTGCATCGTATCTGTAAGTGGATTCTGTATGTGATAAATTATCAAAACCAATATTGCCATCTATTCCTGTGAAAAGCTGACGTGTTTCGGCTTTGCTGTAAACAGTAGCTTGCCTGTCGTATCCATAATAGTGATATACCTTACGGTCAAGATTTAATCCTGCACGCAACGTTCCCAACTCCGTAAATTTTTTACCGAATAATTCCAGGCTGTTGATGCTGTTATCTGTCTTTCCATAATTTTTTATGGCACCTGTTGAAGACAAATGTTTGTAGTGAATTCCTGCATCAAATTCTTTAGAGCGTAATGCATTGTAATATATTTCTGCATAAGGAGTATTATGGGTTCCATAACCACCTTTCACATATCCCCTGTGCAACAACTTTATTTCATCATCTTTTATCTTGACAGGTTTAATGGGAGTGGTGTTGAAAGGAGTTTCTGTGCGTTTGGGTTCTATCTTATAACTCAGATTCAGTTCTTTTGCAGTAGTTGTATCAGCTGCCGGAAGGTTACTGATTTTAACTGCATCTGATAGAGTAGGCTGGTAATCTTTTACCACTACAATATTTTCATCGCCAATATTCTTAACACTGTCGCGTGTGGTTTGAGCCCACAAAGAACTTCCTGACAATACCAACATCAGAAAGGGAATTAATTTTATGGAAAAATGATTTGTCATTGCTGTAATGTTTATTGATTGATTAGTTTTCATCTTCGCCCTCCTCCTTAGGTTTGTTTAATTCGCGCTGTGCATCAGATGCAATGATGGCATTAAGTTTTTCAGTTGCAATCTGACGAAGGTCTTCAGGGTCATCAGCATTGCGCTCGTAGTTATCAATGATACTCTGATAAGTTTGTTTTGCCTGGAAAGTATCTTTTAAAGCTACATAATTATCAGCAAGTAGAATAAATGACTTTCCAATCCAGAAGTCATAAGATGGAACCTGTTTGATCACATCAAAACATTTTTTCTGAGAATCTTTATAATTTCCCCACTGATATTGAATTAAGGCTAAATTGTATTTGGCTTCCGCTACCAGTTCGCTGTTGCTTCCTTTTGCAATTACTCCGTATTCTTTTGCAGCAGCAGAGTAATCTTTGGCTTGCATAGCACAACGGGCTTTTATTGTGTGCGCCTCTACAATAGCAGTTGGGTCAGCTTTACTGTTGCCAATTAATTTTTCGGTATAAGGCAATGCGGCAGAGCAGTTTTTTAATTTGTCATAACAGCGCATAATTCCTGTCTGAGCAATCAGAATATTATCTGTATAGTCAGCATTTGTTTCCAGACGTTGATAACAGGCCAGTGCCTGCTCATAATTTTTCTGAGTATAATAAATTGCTGAAGAACGCAACAACGAACGTTCTGTAAACAGATTCTTGGGAGCACTGTTTACGGTTTCATAACCTTTAAGAGCGTTGGTATAATCTTTATTAATAAAATCACATTCAGATTTATAAAAAGTAGCATTCAACACATAGGAGCCATTAGGGAATCGGGATAGATACTGTACGAAATCGTTGCCTGCATTCTTATAATCACCTTTCATGTATCGTTGTTCTGCGGCTTCATAGGTAATGGAATCCTGTGCACCACTGCTTACAGCACTGTTAGGAATATTTTTAACATAATTGAAATAAGCATTAGGATTACCTTCTGTAACATAAATATTTTTAATCTGATTCAGTGCTTCAACAGCTTCAGGTGTAGAAGGATATTTGGAAACAACCTGTTTGAATGTTTCAATTGCTTTTTCATCATTCTTATTGTTATAGTAGATGAGTCCTTTGTTCAACAATGATTTTTTAATGTAAGGACTTGCAGGGTAGGAGGTAATGAGTTTGTTATAAGCAGTTTCAGCTTCGCTGCTTCTGTCAAGTGCCACCAGCGCATTGGCTTTTTCAAAATATGCATCATCTACATAATTGGAATTGGGATAAGTTGTAATAAGTTGTTGCATGGCATCAACTTTTCCACGTAAGTTTCCACTGATTCCTGAAATGATACCCCGTTGAAATAATGAATAATCAGAAGAAGATGCTTTTGTTCCTACAGCCTGATTGTAAAAATTTTCAGCATTGGTAAAATCACGTTGCATAAAATATGCATCACCAATCCTCACCAGTGCATCGTTATAGCGGTTGTCATCAGTCTGGCTTCGAGTGGCAATATATTTCCTGAACCAGGTTGCAGCTTCTTTATAATTTGCTTTTTTGTAATAACAATAGCCAATGTCATAATTGGCACGATTGTAAAAATCAAGTTTTAAAGCTGCAGGAGAATAAATGAAAATGCGATATTCTTTTATGGCATCATCATACTTCCCAAGATTATAAAGTGCTTCCGATTTCCAGTAAATTGCCTGTGCCTGAATGAGTGCATCACTGTTGGTAGTGATAGCTTTATTCAGCAGTTTAATAGCATCATTATAATCTCTGTCGTTGAATAATTCTACTGCACGATAGTAGGCTACTTTCTGATATGCAGCACTGCCTGCAGCTGTACGGTTTTTTATAGCATCCAGGGCTGCCAATGCTTCTTTATAGTTTCTGGTTTGAATATACATGGTGGCCAGCAGTTCGCTTACTTCATCCTTATGAGTGCTCTGCGGATAACGTTTCATAAAATCATTCATCACCCTGATGGTTGATGGCTGAAAATTAAGATCGCAGGAAAGTTTTGCAAAGTTGAATAATGCTTCCTCCTGAATGGATTTGTCATAATCCATTTTTGATGCCGATTCAAATGCTGCTAATGCACCTTGTTTATCACCAGTCTTCAACAAACAGTCGGCAAGATGATAATAAGCACTTTGAGAAATCTTATCCCTCTTATTCACTACCTGTTTAAAATACTCTTCAGCTTTGGCATAATCCTGCTGCATGTAGTAGCAAAAACCAATCTGATATTTATCTTCTCTTGAAGTTTGAGGAGTATTTTTTGAGTAATCTTCAAAATATGCAATTGCTTTGGCGTAGTTTCCTTTACGGTAATATGCTTCAGCTACCATTCGTTTTATTTCTGTTTTATACTGAACAGATTCTGACTTAAGCATGGGCAGTGCATAGTCCAGCAGTTCATCATATTTCTGTTGGTCAAAATAAATCTGAGTGATAAAACGTGGAACCAGTGGCCCGAATGTTTCTGAATCTTTCAGTTTGAGAAACTGTTCGAGTGCAGCTTTATTATTATTACGTGAATATTCCACATAAGCATTATAATACTGTGCAGCTGTCTGGTATTTTGATTCTACATTAATAATTTGCGAAAAACTTTTTCCTGCTTTGTCATAATCCTTTTTGATAAAATAGCAGTATCCTTTTTTGAAATAATATTCAATTACTTCATCGTTTTTCAGGTAAGCCACATCAACTGCTTCAAGATGTTTGGCAGCATCACGGTATTTACGTTGCTTGTAATAAATACGTCCCAGTTGGAAATGTGCCAGTGAAACATTGATACTTTGAGGATATTTTGTGATAAAATCGTTCAGCAAAAATGCTGCGTCAGGATGGAAGAGTTCGGCAGCGCAAAATCCGATGTAGTATAATGCATCCTGTCTTGAAGCTTCCGACAGATGATCATTAAGCGATTTGTTGAATTCTTCAGCGGCAGCGCTGTATTTTTCTTTTCGCATCAGATCGAGTCCCGATTTAAACCTCCATTCAGGATCGGTATAAACGGATGTTTGTTGCGCGGCAAGCATTGCCGGAAAAATGAACAGTAGAATACTGCTCAGTAATTTATTTGTCATGCTCTTTTTCCGAAATTTAATACAAAATGCAAATTTATTTTCCCTGCTGTGGATAGAGATGAGTTTGCTCTGCATAAGCGTATTTTTATGAACAAGGTTTTGCGGATAACTTTAGTCAGAAGCAGGTGGTGTTTTGGGTGATGAATTCTTCCTGTTTAAATTGAAAATGGTAGTAAAAGATGAAATTTCAGAATGATGCCGGATACAAACTGTAACATATATGCCCAATTAACGTATCACCCCGTTAAATAGTATCCATCATGAAAGGTAAAATAACCATAACAGTACTCGCCCTTGCTGCTTTAGGCACTGTAATATCTTGTCGCAAAGACAAAGATGATGGCGATTATGAGGTAAGTGTTTCGCAGGATATGGCATTTGCTGAGAATACACTTATAGAGACAGGTAAAATTGTTGATCAGGCAGGCTCCTATGCCGAACTGGTGAATTATCGTAACAGCAACAACAATGCAATCATGCAACCGGGTTGTGCAACCATTACCACTGAAAATATTTCAGCTACTGAAAAGAAGGTGAAGTTAGATTTTGGAGTAACTGATGTTACCTGCCGCGATGGCAAAAGAAGAAGAGGGATTATTTACCTCAGTTACGAAGGAAGTTATCTCGATCTTAACAAAGAAAATACAGTGACGTTTGAGAACTTTTTTGTGAATGATTACAAAATCAATGGTACAATGAAAGTTACTTATACCGGAAAGAATGCTCAAAACCAATCAGTATATTCTATTAATGATGATATTACCATTAATGATCCTAACGGCAAAACCATGACATGGCAAAATCAACGTACACGCACTTTCATTTCAGGTGAGGGCACTACTTATTCTACAGATGGATTAGCCGGAGTTACTGATGATATATTTGAACTTTCAGGCAGCGGTAATGGGGTTGCTTTCAATGGTACTTCTTTTAATGTTACCATTACAGAGCCTTTGGTACTCAATGGAGATTGCCGTTTTATCACAAAAGGGAAAGCCGAAGTCACTCCTTCAGGCATGAGCACAAGAACTATTGACTTTGGTGATGGCACCTGCGATACAGAAGTAGGAATTGTAATTAATGGAGTAACCTATTACAGAAACATGCAATAAGCAAGCACGTTCATTTGATATAATTGTACCAACCTGCCCGTAAGCAGGTTGTTTTTTTTTGATTACATTCTGATGTTGATAATTCAATCAGATAAAGAAAAAGAAACATATAACAATCAGTTTAATTTGTCGTAAAGAGGCCGTATGATTTATTTAACTTATGCTGATCAGCCTTCGGGCGTTTTTTCGAGTCAGGTGGTAGATGTTTGCAGGTACATGAATACGTTGCCTGATGCAAAAATCAGGTTGGTGGCGTTTATCTCTCTTCATCAGTATAATAAGAACAAAGCAAGGATAAAAACTGACGACCCAAATGCATGGGTTTTGCCAATGTTGCCTCGTATGACGGCCTTTGGCTTCAACCGTTTTATCTTATTGATGGTGCTTTTGCTGACAGGAGAGCGAAACATCATTGCCAGAAATGTACTGGCATGCAAAATGGCAATTCAACTGAAGAAAATATTAAAACTGAAAGTATGTTTTGACGGACGGGGAGCTATTGCTGCCGAGTGGAATGAATATAATGTTGTTCCTTTTCCCGAGTGGAAACAATTGATTCACCAATGGGAAAAACAATGTGTGGTTGATTCAGACTGGCGTATTGCCGTTTCCAGTGAATTGGTTCGTTACTGGAATGAGAGATATGACTTTACATCTTCTGATTTCAGTGTAATTCCTTGTACACTCAACACAGGCTTTAAGGCAATAACACTTGACGAAAAAAATATTGCATCAGCACGTGAGCAAATGGGATTTGGTGAGCAGGACATTGTTTTGGTTTATTCCGGCTCGACAGCAGGATGGCAGTCATTTGATATGCTTCATGATTTTTTGAAGCGTATTCTTAACGAACAACTGCATGTCAAAGTGTTGTTTCTCTCTGAAAAAGATAGAAACGTAGATGCATTAAAGAAAGAATTCCCCAACAGAATATTTCAGAAATTTGTGAAGCATCATGAGGTAACTTCTGTGCTTACATCCTGCGATTATGGAATTTTGCTGCGTGAAAAAAGTGTTACAAACCGCGTTGCATCACCCACCAAGTTTGCAGAATATCTTTCAGCAGGACTTCCGGTACTCATTTCGGAAGAAATAGGTGATTACACTGCTTTTGTTGAAACAAATCATTGTGGAAAAGTGCTGAACAGCACTGAAACAATAAAGCTGAACCGCCAATCGCCTGCAGAACGAAACCGTTGTATAACACTGGTTACAGAAAATTATACCAAAGATTCGCAAAGACAAAAATATCTTCAGCTAAAACAAGTTATGAATTAAACTTTAAACCCGTTTTTTGCGTATAACCATTTCTTTTGAAACATTATTATTGTAGAATATTTTTTTAAACCACCATTTTTTATGAAACGTATTTTAGTCACAGGCGGAGCCGGATTTATCGGATCGGCAGTTATTGCTCATTTGCAAAGAGCAGGTCATGAAATTTTTGTCATTGACAACCTTTCTTTCGGAAACAGACAGTTTATTAATGTTGACGATAAGCATTTCTTCAATGCAGATATTCTTGATGAAAACCGGATGGATGAAATTATCGGTAGTATTCGTCCGAACATCATCATTCATCTTGCGGCCATACATTTTATTCCATATTGCAATCAGCATCCTTATGAGAGCAGCAACATTAATATTCGCGGTACCATTCATATACTGAAAGCTGCGCGAAAATATAAACCAGAGAAAGTATTTTTTGCCTCTACTGCTGCAGTATATCCAATTTACGACAATGCCGTGAACGAAACTTTCGCTACAGGTCCAATGGATATTTACGGTTTGTCAAAACTAACAGGAGAGCATTTGTGCAATGAGTTTCATCTGCAATCGCAGATTCCTGTAGTGGTGTGCAGATTCTTCAACGCTTTCGGGCCGAATGAAACCAATCCTCATCTTATTCCTGAAATCCAAAAACAGGTGCTTGAAGGAAAAAGAAAAATTCAGTTAGGTAATCTTACTCCTAAACGTGATTTTATTCACACCTTTGATATGGCAGCTGCTGTTGAAACATTGCTTACACAGGTGAAAGAGGGAATACATACCTTTAATTTGGGTCGTGGTATTGAATATTCAGTTACTGAAATCGTGGATGCATTTTCTAAAGCTATTGGTGAAAAAATTGAAATTGAAGTGGACCCTGCACGAGTGCGTAAGGTTGAACGTCAGCATTTGCTCGCTGATGTGAGTAAGTTGAAGTCTTTAGGATGGGAACCAAAGATTGGTATTGAAGAAGGAATAAAAACACTTGTGCAATGAGTAAACGCCTGCAGGTAGTTTTTTGTACAGATGGTGTTTATCCTCAACTGGTAGGAGGTATTCAAAAACATACACGTCTGTTGGTCGAAGAACTTGCCCGAACAAATGAACTTGACATCGTTGTCATTCATCAGCATCATGAGGCTAATGTCTTCGACCCATCATTAAAAATTACCGAGGTTGGAATCAAGCGTAATAAACACAGCAGTAATTATCTGCTCAACGAATACTATTATTCTCAACAGGTGTTTCAGGAGTTGCAGAATTTTCCTGATGCATTGGTTTATGCACAGGGATTTTCTGTTTGGCACAATATCAGCAAAATAGGCCATCGTGTAATTCTTAATCCACACGGACTGGAATTTTATCAGGCACTTTCAACAAAGGATAAACTTAAGGCTATCCCTTATCAGTGGATATTCGGATATTTATTTTCAAAAGCACACAGGGTAGTTTCTTTAGGAGGAAGACTTACAGGTTTGTTGAAACAACATATCAGAAACGCTGATTCAAAAATTGTGGTGTTGCCCAATGCCATCAATTTACCTGCTCAAAAATTTGAGAGAAAAAATTATAACAATACTCCTCTGAAAGTTTTGTTTGTAGGAAGGTTTGCTGCCAATAAAGGAATTAATATTTTGATGGATGCAGCTACACAAATGAATAAGGGAGGATACAAACAGGAACTTGAATTTCATCTGGTAGGTAAGGGGCCTTTATTCGAACATTTCACATCCACAGTTAAGGAACCAAATATCATATTTCATGGTTTTGCTGATGATGCCAAATTAAATCAGCTTTATTGTGAGTGTGACATTTTTGTTCTCCCGACTTTGTTTGAAGGTATGCCTACAGTTGTGCTGGAAGCAATGAGTTATTCACTTCCCATTATTGTAACCGATACAGGAGCAACAACTGAAATGGTTGATCAGCAAAATGGATATATCATCGAAAAGTCATCAGTCAAATCACTTAAAGATGCAATTTCACAGTATTTTGTGTTGAATGAGAATGCAAGGCAACGGCTTTCAGAAAAATCATATCAACGTGTGCAGGAAAATTTTACGTGGTCTGTAGTTGCTCGCAAACATCTTGAGCTTTTCATAAAATTAGCTTCAACAAACTCATAATCTTTATTTTTGTAACCCGAAACCATCATCATGCTTACATTTCTAAAGAATAATTCTCAGTTTGCTATCATGTGTCTTGCATGGGTGTTCTGTGGAATTATTAATCAGTATGTAGGTGTTGCAGCAGTAGTGTTGAGTGTGGTAATGCTCAAGCAAAAGGGAATGTATAAGGAACTTATACTTGGTTTGCTGTTTTTACTTGTAATGAGCGACAATCGGCAAGATGAAGCTTTATATGCTGCTACTGCCAAGAATTTTTATATTGTATTGATTTCTGCATTTTATTTTTTCGATCGAAAGAATTTTAGAGGACTTAACGATTACTTTAAACCATTCGTAATATTTTTTATCTGGAGCGCAATTGTGTTAACTCAGGCGCCTATGGTTAATTTTACCAACTCGGCAATGAAAACACTAAGTTATATGTTACTGTTTACTGTAACACCGGCATATTTTATCAAAGCATTCCGTGAACATGGCGAAGAGTTTATCAAGGACGTAATTATGATGTTTTCATGCATTCTGCTGGCAGGTATTATCATGATTCCATTATTTCCGGATGTGGTATTTCTTGTAGGGCGATACAGTGGTGTTTATGGAAATCCCAATGGAGTAGGTATTGCCTGTACATTATTGTTTATGCTCACCTATTTCGCATCCAAAAAGTTCCCCAATTTGTTTAATCATACAGATTTACGAATGGTTTATGGACTTATCATTTTATCAACACTGCTTGCTGTGTCGCGTAATACAATGATGTCAATAATATTGTTTTTGTTTTTGGCAAGATTTTATGAGATGGGATATTTGGCAGGTTTTGCCATATTGATAGTAACCATTGTTGTTTACGAATTGATAAATCAGAATATTGTGGCTATTGTAGAGGCTCTCGGCCTAGGACAATATCTTCGTGCCGAAGCCATCAATGATGCGTCAGGACGTTTGATAGCCTGGCGTACTGCATGGAAAGAAATTCAGGGGCAGTTTTTTTTAGGCAGAGGCTTTGCTTATGATGAATGGTTCTTTTATGAAAACCGTCACTGGTTAAGTCAGTTAGGCCATCAGGGAGGAGTGCACAATTCATGGCTTGCACTTTGGATGAATACCGGACTTATTGGTCTGATTTTATTTGCAGTTGGTTTTATCAGAACATTTGTCAAAGCATTGATTCATTCACGACTTGCATTTCCATTGCTGTTTGCCGTATTATTTTCAGCATCATTCGAAGCCTGGATAATGGGTTCACTAAATCCTTTTCATATTGTATTGATATTAATTATTACCTTAATCACTAAAGACGATCAGTTTAATGCAGAAAAAGAAGAAAGCCCTGTTCCTGTATCTTGAACCCGCAGGATATGTGGAAGCTTGCCTGAAAAAAACTGTGCAGCTTTTTCCGGTCGAGGCTCATGTAGTTCGTTATCCGCTTGACCCGAATGCGCCTTTTAAGTTTGAAGAAATTGAAAATGTAACTTATTACGACCGTACAAAATACGAAGGAGATAAACTGGATAATATGATTGCAGCTTTGCAACCTGACTTTATTTTCTGCAATGGTTGGGTTGACAAAGGTTATGTAAGTGCAACGAAAAAGTATTCAGGAAAAATTCCTACCATACTTTCATTCGATAATTTGTGGGAAGGTAAACTTAAGCAGCATGTTGCTTCTGTAACAGCTCCCTTTATTCTGCCCAAAATATTTTCGCATTGCTGGGTACCCGGTGAACCACAGGTGGTGTATGCAAAAAAACTTGGATTCGACATCAGTAAAATAAAAACCGGAATGTATGCTGCCAATTTCGAATTGTTTGATTCCATATTTAAGAAAACGTGGCCTATAAAAGAAAAAAAATTCCCAAGAAGGTTTGTGTTTGTTGGAAGATATCTCGATATCAAAGGTCTTCGTGAATTGTGGAAAGCATTCATCAATGTACAGTCAAAAACACCCACCGATTGGGAGTTGTGGTGCATAGGCAAAGGACCCCTGGATGCTGAATTTCCTCAGCATGAAAAAATAAAAAATATTGGTTTCATTCAGCCAAAAGATTTTGCTTCTTATGTTGAGCAGACAGGCGTATTTATGCTTCCTACTTATGATGAACACTGGGGAGTAGTGGTACATGAATTTGCCATTGCAGGTTTTCCACTTGTGCTTAGCACCAAGGCTCCTGCAGGAACTGCATTCTTACAGGAAGGGAAAAACGGTTTTTATCATCAACCCAAAGACATTGCTTCTATTGAAGAAGTGTTGAGAAAAACCATGTCGCTGTCGGATGAACAGCTTTTAAAAATGGGATTGCACAGTCACGAATTATCAAAGAGCATGACTCCTGATACTTGGGCTGCAACAGTATGGAAATTTTTAAATAACGAATAAATTATGTGTGGAATCACCGGAATATATGGATTGAAAGAAGAACAATCTGCACAGGTTATTCGTGTAATGAATAAGTGCATTGCTCATCGCGGTCCTGATGACGAAGGTTATTATACCGATGCTGATGTGGCTTTAGGTCATCGAAGGCTTGCCATCATTGATCTTTCTCCTGCAGGTCATCAGCCTATGAAAAGCAATGACGGAAATCTTGAAATTATTTTCAATGGAGAGATTTATAATTTCCGGGAAGTTAAAAAGCTGTTGTCCGATTATCATTTTAGATCAGGAAGTGATACTGAAATGATTCTTGCCGCTTATCAGAAATGGGGTAAGCAGTGTGTGCATCATTTCAACGGAATGTTTGCATTTGCTATCTGGGATAAGCAAAAGAAAGAAATGTTTATTGCGCGCGACAGACTGGGCATCAAACCTGTGTATTACTACCGAAGCAACAATCTTTTTGTATTTGCTTCAGAAGTGCGTGCATTGCTTGAGTCGGGTCTTGTGCCTCGTAAACTGAACCGCTCTGCCATCCATGAGTTTTTTGTTTATCAGACTGTGCATGCTCCGCAAACTCTCATTCAGGATGTGATGATGCTGATGCCCGGACATTATGCATTGATAAAAAATAATTCTTTTGAGATAGAAGAGTACTGGAATGTTGCCAAAAATGCAGATTACAGTTCAGAAGGCAAGAGTTATAAAGATGTGTGTAAACACGTAGAGCAACTTTTTGTAGAGGCTGTTGAAAGAAGACTGATAAGTGATGTTCCATTCGGTGCATTTCTTTCAGGAGGTATTGACTCCAGTGCTGTGGTGGGCATCATGAGCCGCATCCATTCGCAACCTGTCAAAACATTTAACATTGCTTTTGATGAGTCGGAGTTCAGCGAAGCAAAGTTTGCTGCCATGGTGGCAAAAAAATTTAAAACCGATCATCATGAGTTTTTATTGAAACCTGAAGATTTTCTGGAGCAGTTGCCTGAAGCAATGAATGCTCTCGATCATCCGAGTGGTGACGGACCCAATTCTTATATCGTTTCTAAAATCACACGTCAGGCAGGTATTACCATGGCTTTATCGGGTTTGGGGGGTGATGAATTGTTTGCAGGTTATCCTGTATTCCGTTATGCACAAAAAATGCAACAGCAAAAATGGTTGTGGTCATTACCTCAGCCTCTGCGCGCATTAATGGCATCAGGAATTGTGATGGCAAAAAACAATTCTCAGAGCGAAAAACTGGCTCAATATATCAAGGCTGAGTCTTACAAAGTGAGAGATACGTTTGCTGTGTCAAGACAGATCAGCAGCATTTCTCAACTCAGTAAAATTATTTCTGAAAAATATAATGGCAACGATTCGGTTAAACAAACAGCGAACGAACTGCTAAGAGAAAATGAAAAACTGCCATTGTTAAGTCAGGTTAGTGTTGCAGAAATATCAACCTATATGCAAAATGTGTTGCTGCGCGATACCGATCAGATGAGTATGGCAGTAGCTCTTGAAGTGCGGGTTCCGTTTCTTGATTATAAACTGGTGGAATATGTAATGGGCATCAGCGATGCTTATAAGAATCCCGTTTTCCCAAAGAAACTGTTGGTTGAAAGTCTGGGAGATTTATTGCCTGATGAAGTAGTGCACCGCAAAAAAATGGGATTTGTTTTTCCATGGCAGCGATGGCTAAAATCGGAGCTGAAAGAATTTTGCAATAAACATATTCACTCACTTGCTGAAAAGGGATTTGTACATAAAGATGGTTTGCTCAACCGTTGGAACAGATTTTTAAACGGTGCTCAGGATGTGCGCTGGCTCGATATGTGGCTGTGTGTTGTATTGGAACACTGGCTCGAAAAAAATAAAATTGAATACTGACAAAAACTGTGGCAAAGAAAAAAATATTGGTAGCAATAGACTGGTATCTTCCCGGATACAAGGCCGGTGGTCCTATACGCTCCTGTGCCAACATTATTTCTAATCTGAAAGATGATTTTGATTTTTCTGTAGTAACGTCCGATACTGATTTCAGTGATAACACACCATATTCATCCGTAAAATCTGACCGGTGGAATACACTGAATGACGGAACAAGGGTTTATTATTTTTCTTCAGCAGGTTTCTCTTACAAAGCTATGGAAGAGCTGATTCTACAGGAGAAACCCGACATAATTTACATGAACAGTTTTTTTTCGAGACAGTTTACGCTTACTCCTCTTCGTGTTATCCGCAAAAAGAAATTGAAGTGCAAAGCCATCATTGCTCCACGCGGCATGCTTGGAGCGGGAGCACTTGCCATCAAACCATTGAAGAAACTTGCATTCATATCATTTTCGAAGATGATGGGTACGTATGATAAAGTGAGGTGGCATGCAAGTACAACTCAGGAAGCTGATGAGATTAAAGCCATTTTCGGAAAAAGGGCAGAGGTGGTTGTTGCATTGAATTTATCTTCGGCACAAACCAACAATGTTGCCGACAAACAAAAAAAATCAGGGGAACTGAATTTACTTTTTTTTAGTCGTATTTCGCGTAAAAAGAATTTGCATCTCGTGCTGCAATGGCTTCAGCAAATTCCTGCTGATAATAAAATCAATTTCAGTATTTACGGAACACTCGAAGATGATGCATACTGGAATGAATGTGAAGCGCTGATTTCAAAACTGCCGGATCATATCCGTGCAAACTACTTAGGGGTGGTTTCTTCTGATGAAACACCAAAAGTTTTTGCCAGGAATCATTTTTCCATTTTGCCTACCATGCACGAAAATTACGGCCATGCCATTATCGAAAGTCTTGCTGCCGGGGTTCCTGTCGTCATCAGCAAAAACACACCCTGGCACCAGTTGGAGCAGGCGCTTGCAGGTTTTGATATTGACCTGGCTGACGAAACAGGGTTTAAAGAAGCTATTCAGAAAGCAGTAGCAATGAATAATGTTACTTACAGCCAATGGCAAACAGCTTCAGTACAGTATGCTGCTTCGGTTTTAAACAACAGCAATACGATAACTCAAAATAAAAAACTCTTTGCAGGTTAGTATGAAACCTATTTTTGTAAATAATGTAAAACAGAATAGCCAATCGTTTGAATCATGAAAGTTTCTATCGTTACCATAACTTACAACAGCGCTGCCACAGTTGAAGATACCATCAAGTCAGTTGTCATGCAGGATTATCCTGATATGGAATATCTGGTGATTGACGGTAAATCAAAAGATCAGACTCTGAGTATTGTTGAACGATATAAGGATAAGATTACCAAAATAGTTTCGGAGCGTGACGGAGGTCTTTATTTCGGATTGAATAAAGGATTGAAAATGGCCACCGGTGATGTTGTTGGAGCATTGCATTCCGATGATATTTATGCACATCCGCAGGTGTTGTCGCATGTAATGGAATTGTTCAATAAAGATCCTGAACTCGAAGGTGTATATGCCGACCTCAATTTTGTGAACCGTGACGACACCAACAAGGTGATGCGTGTTTGGAAAGCAGGAGAATATGAGCCGGATGCATTCAAAAAAGGATGGATGCCGCCACATCCTACCTTCTTTGTACGAAAATCGGTGTATGAAAAATATGGCTACATCAATACCGATCTCAAACTGTCAGCAGATTATGAGCTGATGTTACGTTTGATACATAAACATAAAATAAAAATTGCCTACCTGCCCGAAACCATTGTAAAGATGCGAATGGGTGGTGTCAGCAACATCAGTTTTTTCGTAAAACTAAAAGCCAATATCGAGGACAAACTGGCATGGAAGCTCAATAACCTGAAGCCCGGTTTGCTCACCACTTTGCGTAAACCGCTGAGAAAAATAGGGCAGTACTTCAAAAAAGCCTACAATCTCTTTTTCTATTAAGTTTAGCTGATTATCAGGATTTTGTCATAATTGTTTAACTTTTTAATAAATTTAGTTAAACATTAACAGGTTCTTCATAATCTGTGAGTACATTTGTTGAGGTTTTTAACATAAACTTTAAACAATATGGAAGCAACAGAAGAAACAATGTTCAGAGAACTGGTTCAAAATCAATATCGCCCACTCAAAGGATTTGCATTAAAACTTACACAGGATTTGGAAGATGCCAACGACTTGGTGCAAGAAACCATGCTCAAAGCTTTTAAGAATGAAGATAAGTTTGAAAAAGGTACCAACCTCAGCGGATGGCTCTATACCATCATGCGTAATATCTTCATCAACAACTACCGCAGAATGGTGAAAAGCCAAACTTTTTTAGACGACACCGAAAATCAGTTTTACATCAACAATGCAAAAAATGCAACACGCAATAGAGGCGAAGCCAATATGGTGATGAAAGAAATCAGCACTGCCATTGATGGCTTATCCGAAAATCTGAAGGTGCCTTTTATGATGAGTTACCGCGGATATAAGTACGAAGAAATTGCACGTTATCTGGCTATTCCTCTGGGAACAGTTAAAATCAGAATTCACACAGCACGTCAGAAACTGAAAGAAAAACTCAAAGTGTACGATACTTTAACTTATTAAATAACAAAGAAGGCCGGTAACATTTACCGGTCTTTTTTTTACCTGTAAAAATAGAAGAATAAAATAATTTGTTTTCTGCTCAGCCCTTCTGCTCTTCCGATCTTTCTTCCTGAGGCATCGTAAATTCTGCCACCGTCAATTCTTCCGATTCTTCGCCCTGAACTGTCATACAAGCGATCTCCATCCGTTCTTCCCAACGATACACCTGAGGCATCATAAATTCTGTCACCATCTATCCGTCCTATTTTTCTTCCTGAACCATCATAAATGCGGTCTCCCTCCACACGACCTATCTGACTCCCCGAAGCATCATAATACCTGTCGCCATTTACTCTTCCGATAGATTTTCCTGAGCCGTCATATATTCGTTGTGCATCTGCCAGATGAAACATCATCAGCATTATCGCCAACAGAAATATCTTTTTCATGTGTTTGATTTTTCTTTAATTACTTAACTGCATGCTAAAATACAACACATGTTTTTAATTGGAATGAAGTTGACATGTTGCAAACAGGTTGTGCAGTAACGGATGTTGAAATCAGACATCAGTTGTAACATCAAATCAATTGAATTTTTTCATCGTGCTGATGTGAGTAATCTTTTCTTCCGGCTGATGTGAGATGATAAATAATTGCTTATAGTTGCAATTATATTTTGTTATGAAAAACCGTATTACAAAACTGTTCTCAGTCCAATATCCAATCGTTCAGGCAGGGATGATTTGGTGCAGCGGATGGGAACTTGCCAGTGCAGTGAGCAATGCAGGCGCTCTTGGAATTATTGGTGCAGGAAGCATGTATCCCGATATTCTCAGGCAGCATATTCAAAAGTGCAAACATGCCACATCTCAACCTTTTGCTGTCAATGTTCCTATGCTTTATCCCGACATTGAGCAGTTGATGGATATTATCATTGCTGAAAAAGTAAAAATTGTTTTTACCTCTGCAGGCAACCCTGCCACATGGACACCTAAACTGAAATCGGCAGGCATCACAGTGGTACATGTCATCAGCAATGTAAAATTTGCACTTAAAGCTCAGCAGGCAGGAGTAGACGCCATCGTTGCAGAAGGTTTTGAAGCTGGTGGCCACAATGGAAGAGAAGAAACAACAACATTATGTCTTATCCCCGCAGTGCGTGAGGCTGTAGATTTACCTTTGATAGCAGCAGGCGGAATTTCAACCGGCAAATCTATGCTGGCTGCATTTGCACTCGGTGCCGAAGCCGTGCAGATGGGCTCTCGTTTTGTGGCAAGTGTTGAATCATCAGCACATGAAAATTTCAAACAAAAAGTTATATCATGCAATGATGGTGATACCATGCTTTC
>Ga0079224_100000033_pt1 | contig 86494 bp, 65 predicted proteins | sample Stecom2015_FD_80414 | JGI IMG/M metagenome (GOLD analysis project Ga0079224, IMG submission 80414) | Agricultural soil microbial communities from Utah to study Nitrogen management - Steer compost 2015 | ecosystem: Environmental > Terrestrial > Soil > Agricultural land | place: USA: Utah... | reverse complement strand
TTCACGCCATACAGCTTCGTAATTTTCAAGGTCTTCATGGCTGATGATGCCGTTCCCACGCTTCATCTCGGCAACAATCAGGTCTGCAGTTTCACCTTTGTAAAAACCATCACGTCCTTGTTGGGCTATACGTTTTAGTGTGCTTGCCAATTCGGGCTGTGCAAATATATCGCCGGCTTTCCATTCTTCTGCGCGAATGATAGCCGCACCATTTGGATTGAATTTCTGGAAACGCTCTTTATAACGGTTGAACTCATTGGCTTGCCTCTGGGTGATAGGAAATCCTTTTTCTGCCATCTGGATAGCTGGAGCAAGAAGTTCAGCCCAGGAAAGCGAAGCGTATTTTTTGTGTGCAGCATCCATGCCGGCCACAGCTCCCGGGACTCCTGCGGCAAGCTGTCCGTATAGGCTTAGATCCGTAATGGGGTTGCCTTCCTTATCGAGGTACATGTCTGTAAAGGCTTTTGCAGGCGCTTTTTCACGGAAATCTAATGCGGCTGTTTCACCAGCGCTGGATCGGTAAACCATAAAACCTCCGCCACCAATATTACCGGCATTCGGATAAACAACGGCTAAAGCAAATTTTACGGCAATAGCTGCATCGATGGCATTTCCGCCTTTTTTGAGGATGTCTACGCCTACTTCGGAAGCCAATGGGTGCGCAGTTACTACTGCACCATTGGAAAATTCTTTGGATAGGCTTGCTTGTTTCTCGTGTCTTAGCGCACAGGAGGAAACCAAAAATAGTACAATGAAAAATGAGGTTAAACGTTTCATGGGACTAAAGATAATAATTTGTTAAACAACTTGTTTTGGTTTATTGGTTTTAACTGGGTAGTTTTGAGTTATGAGGAAGGTTATTTTAATCGTGTTTTGTTGCTTATTAGGGAGCATGACCTATGCGCAACGTATCAAAATCCTGAGTTATAATATTCACCATGGTAGTCCACCTGCGCATGCGAATAAGATTGATTTGGAAGCAATAGCGAAAGTTATCAAAGATTCGGATGCCGATCTGGTCGGTGTACAGGAGGTGGATGTTCGGGTGTCGCGCTCAGGAAATGTGGATCAGGCAGCAAAGCTCGCGGAATTAACCGGAATGGATTATTTTTTCTCTAAAGGGATAGATTTGGAAGAAGGTGAATACGGGACTTTAATCCTGACCAAACATAAAATTGTTGGTAAGAGGCGATACGATTTACCAATGGTGGAGGAGAGTGAAAATAGATCTTTAGCCATTGTGGATGTGGAGCTACCTGACGGTAAGATGGTTTCTTTTGCCAATACACATTTGGATCTGGGGGAAGCAAATAAGGTTGCACAGGCCAAATACATTAATGAACTTGGCGATTGGTACGAAAGGCCGTTGATTCTGGTGGGGGACTTAAATGCTGAACCAGATGATGAACCTATCAAAATATTGGAAACCCATTTTGAAAGGAATACGACCAGTAATGGACCGACCTTTCCGAATGTCAATCCGAGAACTGAAATTGATTATATCATGGTCGGAAAGCACAGTAAGTTTGCGTGGAAATCGTATCAAGTCCTTTCAGAGGAATATGCCTCAGATCACAGACCCTTGTTCACAGAGATTGAGATAGTAGAATAGTATTGGGTATTGACTAGTGCGTATTGAGAAAAAGATGTTGCGTAGAGAGTAAAAAGACTTCCGAAGTTTTTAAAACTTCGGAAGTCTGTGTTGCCCTCAACGAAGTTAGACTTCGGAAGCCTTGATAAACATCTGTGTAATCATCATTATCTGTGACATCACTAAAAGAGTTTTTCATTATTCTTATGTCTATCCGCATCACGTATAGATTTTTTCTCTAAATTTTTTTCCAGCGCGGCTGTCAAGTCAATTCCGGTTTGATTGGCAAGGCACATCAAGACGAACAATACATCCGCCATTTCATCTGCCAAATCTACTTCTTTATCTGATTTTTTAAAGGACTGTTCCCCGTATTGTCGTGCCATGATACGGGCTACTTCACCCACTTCTTCCATTAAAATAGCCGTGTTCGTCAGTTCATTAAAATAACGGATACCAGTAGTGTTAATCCATTTATCGATGATTTCTTGTGCTTCTTTTATAGTCATAATTATATATAGTATTGAGTAGTGGGTATTGAGTATTGAGACAATGTGGTTTTTAAAAATTATCTTTATCCTGTGTATTCATTATAATAGTAACGGGACCATCATTGCAAAGGTCTATCTTCATATCGGCACCGAAAATACCTAATTGCACTTCTTTGTTTAACAAAGTGGAAAGTAGTACTGCCATTTCTTCGTACATCGGTTTGGCTTTTTCAGGTTTTGCTGCGCGAATAAAAGAGGGTCTGTTGCCTTTTTTTGTCTGTGCTAACAAAGTGAACTGGGAGATTAAGAGAATGTTTCCTCTTATGTCCTGGATGGATCTGTTCATCAGGCCAGCCTCGTCAGAAAAGATGCGAAGATTGACTAATTTCTGTGCTAACCATTTCATGTCATCTGCGGTATCGGCTTCTTCTACTCCTAAAAGAACCAATAGTCCGTGCTGTATAGTGCCTGTGACTTGGTTGTCGACAGTACAAGAAGCTTGAGTGACCCGTTGTATTACTGCTCGCATAGTCGTAAAAGTAAGAAAAAAGCTGAGCATTGCGAAGTCCCGAGAAACGAAGTGAATCGGGATAAAAATTAAAAAGACAAAAAATGAGAACTTCCGGGTAGTAAAATAAAGACTTCCGAAGTTTCTAAAACTTCGGAAGTCTTGTAAAAGGATTTGTCATCTCGTCAGAACCGATGAACAATGTGTTACGCTATATTAAAACCTTATATTCAGACCGAATAAGAAGTTGGTTTCAGCTTGTGGGAAATAAGCGTTGCCAAAAAGTCGTGTGCCATCAGGCGTGATACCGCCATACGTATAGCCGTGTGATTCATACTTCTCATTGAAAATGTTATTAACGGCCAGATTAGCATCAATATCCTTGATTCCTAACAATGAAAAATTGTAACGAAGTCGAATATTGTTTACGAAGAAAGGGTTCACGCTGCGGTCTTCGGATTGTGTATTGTCCAGATACTGTCTGGAAACATATTTGCTTACAAAGGCAAATTCCAATGGGCGGATAGGTGAGTAGGAAAACTCATTTGAAAGTATGGTTGATGGCGAGAAAGAAATCGTCGTAGAACTGTACTGTTTCTCTATTTGTGGTACGTCTAATTCAGTCCAATTTTCGTCCATAACCGTGATGAACTCAGTATAGTTTTTGATTTTGTTTTGGCTCAATCCTGCGGTGGCTTTCCAACGGAATTGTTCTGAGATTTGCCAAGCAGCATCTAACTCTAATCCAATACGGTAACTGTCAGGCACGTTTTCCCGTATTGCCCCGCCTACATCGTTAATTTCACCGGTTTGTATTAGCTGGTCTTTGTAGAACATCCCATAAGCATTTGCTCCAAGATTGATGTTTTCTTGCCTTAATCGATAACCAACCTCGATGTCATGCATTCTTTCGGGTTTCGGACGTGCATTTGGTGAGGATTCCGTGTAGTCTTTGCGGACAGGTTCTTTGTTGCCGAAAGCATAAGAAGCGTACACATTTGCCGTTGATGACAACATATAGGTGGCGCCGATTTTGGGATTGAAAAAATGGTGTTTCACATTGACATCTGCCAGTTCTAGATTGTGGTTGTAACCTTCGAAAGTGTAATCGACAAAACGGTATTGGAGGTCGGTGTACAGACGCATCGCTCCAAAAGTTGCATTCCATTTTCCGTATACGTTGACGTCGTTTTTCTCTGCATCATTCAGGTAATATTTATCACCTAATTTAGAATCTGAAGCATATTGCGCCCATATAACTTCGCCATAGTGATCGCCTTTATACTGGTTGGCACCTCCGCCGAAGATCAGATTATGGTTTTCATTCAGCGTGTGCTTTATGGAAAGGACGGTTCCGTAGAAATGATTGTCTAACCAGCGACGACGAATAAGGTCTGTCTTGTCTATCGTTGTTCCGCCGATTTCGATGGGAGCTAATCCGTAGCTGCCGAATGATTGTGCTTTTTTGTATTCTTCATAATACCCCGCACCCCGCGTATAGTGTAAAGCCGCGTTGAATGTTGTGCGTTCTGATGCAAAATAATTATAATGCAGATGATGATGTGTTTGCGTATAATTATCCGTTTGGTTTTCATACGTAAAGCCATTGTAACGACGATTTTCTTCTAACATCTCTTCAGGCACGCCATCCCATGCTTGATAGGTTTTTTCCTTGCCCGAAAATATTGTTGCCTTCAATTGATGCTTGTTCCCATAATAACCAGCGTCGAAATAAAAGGATTTCAAGTCGGAGGAAGCACGGTCAATATAGCCATCTGAACTGATTTTGGACAAACGCCCATTAAATGCAAATCTGTCATTGATTAGTCCTGAACCAACCTTGACGGTATTTTTCCATGTGTTGTATGAACCTACACTATTGTTGAGCTCGGAATAAGGGTTTTGTTCCAATATGTCGGACTGAATATTTAATGATGCACCAAAAGCACCAGCGCCATTGGTGGAAGTTCCTATCCCCCGCTGTATCTGTATACTTTCTGCGCTTGAGGCAAAGTCAGGCAGATTGACAAAGAAAGAACCCATACTCTCCGCGTCGTTAAGAGGTATTCCGTTCAGCGTTACGTTGATACGTTGATTGTCAGAACCACGAATAGTCATGTTAGTATAACCAATGCCAGCCCCTGCATCAGAGCCTATAACAACCGATGGCGTTTGGTCTAAGAGGTAGGGGATATCCTGCCCTAGATTATTACGTCGGATGTCTTCTTTTGAGAGGTTTTTGTAGGTTGTTGCAGCATTGTCGCCTGCTCGGGTTGCTGTAACAAGCACTTCTTCGGTGCGTATGCTGCTCGGAAAAAGTTGAAGGGTAATCTGTTTGTCAGCATCTAAGAGAATGGTCGTGTCTTTTGTTCCGTAACCTACAAAAGTTGCGCGGATTTGATATCGACCTGCACTGAGATTCAAAAATTTAGTGTGTCCTTGTTGATCGGTCTGGCTACTGTGGCGTTGCGTGCGGCTTACCGTGACAGATGCATTGCTTAAAGGTTCATTCCCATTGTTGAGCACACTTACTGTTAGCTCATGTTGTTGTCCTATTGCCATGAATGATAATGACAATAAAATTGTGCTGATGAATAATCTAATCATCGTTTTAATGTTGATTTTTTTGAGTTAAACATACTATTACAAGGGGTTTGCAATAGCGACCAATTTAACTAACCACTCCCTACGCCAGCATTATCTGGATCAGGTGCGCCCCACGTAAAGTGGGACTGGGTATAATCTCAGCCTTTATTCGTGTTCGGAAACAAGGCACCCCTTTCGATGGGGCAAATCTAAATATTATTTATCATTATGTCAAATAAGTTAAAATATTCGCACCTTAAGAAGGTGTGGCGTGAAATTTGAGTAGTAATTTTGTTAGATTTGTTTAGTTATATTTAGGTAGTGATGCGGTATATTTCAGCAAGCTTTATAGTTCCAGTTGAGGGGGATTATATTAAAAACGGAGTGGTGGCATTGGATGAAAGTGGGACTGTCGTAGGTGTCTATGGAGCAGGCGATGAGCGGGTTAAGTACGAAGAAAAAGAGTTCTATGAAGGTGTTCTGATTCCAGGGTTTGTAAATGCTCATTGTCATATTGAGCTTTCTCATATGCTGGGCAAGACGGCCAAAGGAAATGGGCTGCCCACCTTTATTAGGGAAGTGATGAGGAGCAGGGAAGAGGATGAAGATTTAATTCTTCGTAAGATTTTAGAAGCAGACCAGCTGATGTATGCAAACGGAATACAAGCCGTTGGGGACCACGCGAATACTGCCCATTCAGCTAAAATCAAAGCAAAAAGTCCCATCTTATACCATACTTTTGTAGAAGTCATGGGCTTGAACAAGAATGATATACAAGATCGTTTGGATAAAGCAAGGGATGTGGAGTTTTATTTTCAATCCCAACATAGTTCCATTACATTACATGCACCATATTCCTGTTCCAAGGATATGTTTAAAGCATTCAAAAAAGCGGTTCAGCGGGATAATATCGTAAGTATCCACAATCAGGAAAGTGAAGAGGAAAACAAGCTTTATCGCTATAAAGAAGGTGAATTTTTAAAGTTTTATGAAGATATGGGTTTCGATGTGTCGGATTTTAAGGCGCATGCTCGTAACTCCATTCAATCCTATCTACCACATACTCCAAAGGAAAATAGAATTATTCTGGTTCATAACACGTATACTACAACGAAGGATCTAGATTTTGTGGAACGGCAAGAGCGGGATGTTTACTACTGTTTCTGTCCTAAGGCTAATTTATACATCGAAGGGCACCTGCCGCGAATTTTAGGCTTTGTACCGAACGAAGACCGTGTAGTCGTAGGTACGGATAGTTTAGCATCTAACGATACTTTGGATATTTTAGAGGAATTGAAGGCGCTATCCAAGGCTGCTGATCATATTCCTTTTTTGCAGTTGTTGAAATGGGCTACTATCAATGGAGCGAAAGCATTAGGTGTTGATGAAATGATAGGTTCTATTAGTGTTGGGAAGAGACCTGGATTAGTTCTTTTGGAGAATATGTTGGATTTTCGATTGACTGATGAGGTAAAGCTGAAAAGAATCGCTTAATATCTTCGGTTTTCTTGACTACCTTTGTACACAATGAAACATCTAAATATTACTGTCAAGGGAAAGGTTCAAGGTGTGTACTACCGTGCAACTACGAAGGCTGTTGCCGATCATCTAGGGGTTAAAGGTTTTGTTGTTAACCAACCGGATGGAAGCGTATATATTGAGGCTGAAGGAGACGCTTTTTCCTTGGAATCCCTGTTGGAATATTGTGAAGGAGGGCCAGATAAGGCAGAGGTGGAGTCGGTTACCTATGAAGAAGGTGAACTTCGTGATTTTATTAATTTTGTCGTTGTTAAAAGGATAAGATAATCTAAGGTGTCGGTAGTTAAACGTTTTGTCAGCGATACAGCGATTTATGGTCTTACGACCATTATATCGCGCTTGGTGAACTTTGTCTTGACACCGATTTATGTCAATAAGTTTGCGACATCGGTCTACGGTATATTTACGACGATGTATTCCTGGGCCGCACTTATCAATGCATTTTTGGCATTTGGTATGGAAACTTCTTTTTTTCGCTATCTGCAGAAGGTTGACGAGAAAGATAAACCAAAGGTATTTAATAATACATTTATTGTTACGATAGCTACCTCATTAGTCTTCCTATTGTTGGTATTTTCCTGTGCAAGGCCCATAGCCGAATGGTTTGCCCGAAAAGGGGTACAATCTGTAGAAAATTATAAGTCCTATGTATATTTCATGGGATTGACCTTGGTCGCAGATGCTTTAGTGGTTGTTCCATTTGCTAAGTTACGTTCACGGAATAGACCTATACGGTTTGGCATACTAAAGCTGACAAATATTTTCGTCGTTGTAATTCTTAACCTGTTCTTTATTGTTTTTCTTCCTTGGTTATTTAAAATACAACCCGAATGGCAATCTGCCTTTTCCTGGTATAAGGGGCCATGGGTCGGTTATGTTTTTCTTTCTAATTTGATAGCCAGTGTGGTTACTTTGCTGATGCTAATGCCGCAGATGCGGGGCTTCAGTCTTAAAGTCGATAAGGAGTTACTCGCAAGTATATTTTCATATAGCTTCCCTATTCTGATAGCAAACCTTTCTTTTATTATCAACGAGCATTTGGATAAGATACTTATGCCAAGCCTATTGCCCGAAGGTATCGGCGAAAGTGATGTGGGGATTTATGGAGCAATTAGCAAAATAGCTATCTTTCTGAGTATTTTTGTGCAGGCTTTTCGACTGGGAGCCGAACCCTTTTTCTTTTCTTATGCCAAACAAGAGAATGCCCGCAAAGTTTATGCACTTATCATGGAATACTTTGTGGTGGCGATGATGCTGGTTATGGTCGGGATTTCGATGAATATTGAATGGCTTAAATATTTCATCAAGGGAGGAGACGCGATGGAAACGGCAAAATATTGGTCAGGGTTGAATTATATTCCTATCATACTTTTTAATTATGTAATGTTAGGTATTTATATGAACTTATCTATCTGGTATAAGCTTTCAGACCAAACGAGATACGGACTTTATATCTCAGGTATTGGAGCGATGATTACCGTAGTTTTTTGTTATGTACTGATTCCGAAGTTTAGTTATGTGGGCGCTATATTAGTAACCAGTATTGCTTATATCACCATGGTGAGCCTTTCATACTTATGGGGACAGCGAAATTATGCCATCCCTTATCGTATAGGAAAGATGTTGCTGCATATTGTATTGGGTTCATCGATGATTGCCATTAACTTCCTGTGCTTTTCTCGTAATTTCTGGACAGGAAATGCCTTACTGATTTTATATCTATTGTTTGTCCTATATCAAGAAAGAAGCTTTATCAAGCGTTTGTTGAAACGGTAGTTTAAACGCATGTTAAGAATGTTACTAACGAAGGGTAGCGTTTCATGCTTGGCTTTCGTTTCTTTGTGGACAAAAAATATAAAAAGCACATTACATTAATTGATTAACCAAATGAGAAAAATTCTACTTTTAGTAAGCTTGTTGGCTTTGTCATGGGGAAGCTATGGGCAAGAGTCAAGGCAGGAAAGAGCACTGGCACGTAAAAATCATCTTATGATAGATCCAATTGTTTTGATTGCCGGACCGATTCTTAATGTTTCCTATGAACGTGCGCTCAATGAAGATTTAGGTGTGGGTTTGCATAGCTTATTAGGGCTGGGTGCGATGGATGAAATGGTACAGTTTTCACCATTTGCAAGATTTTACTTGGGCGGATCGCATGGAGCTGGTTTTTTTATGGAAGGATTTGTCCCTGTTACCAATATGGAGGATGATTATCAAACATATAATCCTGAAGGAGATTATTATACGATCGTGAGAGATAAAAAGACATCGGTTGGTTTGGGTATAGGCTTAGGTGGTAAATGGCTGCTGAAAAGAAATCTGATGTTGGAAGTAAGTGGAGGAATTGGCCGTAAACTTATTAATAAAGGAGTACATTCTGAGTCTATTACCGGAAAATGGATGATTGGATTTGGCTATGCATTTTAAGGGTTTTAGAGACACAATTTTGTGTCTCTAAAACATCATGCTTTCTACAAAATTCTCTTGGATCTCTTCCAAGACTTCTATAATCTCTTCATAAGTATTTAGTGCAACCAATTTCATACGATATTCCTTAAAATTCGGGATACCTTTAAAATAGTTGGCATAGTGTCTTCGCATTTCAAAAATACCGAGCTTGTCACCTTTCCATTCGATGGATTTAGTAAGATGTGTCTTGCAAACCTCTACACGCTCGGCAATAGTAGGTCCTTCAAGTCGTTCGCCTGTTTTGAAAAAATGCTTGATCTCACGGAAAATCCACGGATAACCGATAGAAGCACGACCAATCATGATACCATCGACCTCATATTCTTGGCGCCATGCAGCGGCCTTTTCCACAGAGTCCACATCACCGTTTCCGAAAATTGGAATCTTGATACGTGGGTTTCTCTTTACATCGCGAATCATGCTCCAGTCAGCTTGCCCTTTGTAGAGTTGTGCACGTGTTCTTCCATGGATAGCCAAGGCTTTGATACCCACATCCTGTAATCTTTCGGCTACTTCGTACACGTTTTTGGTGTTGTCATCCCAGCCTAAACGAGTCTTTACCGTGACCGGAAGATGTGTAGCCTCTACTACGGCCTTGGTCATAGCAACCATTTTATCAATATCCTGTAATAGGGATGAGCCTGCACCCTTACATACCACTTTCTTAACCGGGCAACCGTAATTAATATCGATTAAATCTGGATTTGCTCTTGAGCATATTTCTGCGGATTGGCGCATATGTTCAATATCCCCACCGAAAATCTGTATGCCTATGGGGCGTTCATACTCGAAAATGTCAAGCTTCTGAATAGATTTTGCAGCATCTCGGATTAACCCTTCGGAAGATATAAACTCCGTGTACATCATATCTACACCGTTTTGTTTGCATACATAACGAAACGGTGGGTCGCTCACGTCTTCCATTGGCGCTAATAGCAATGGAAATTCCCCTAAATCAATATGTTCACCAATCTTTACCGACATGGTGCAAAGGTAAGGAATTTGTTTATTTGTTTAAGGTTTAATTGCTTAACCGTTACAATCATTAGACTTTTAATTCTGTCACAAACTCCTTAATAGCTTGAGCAGGGTTGTCAGTTTTCATAAAATTTTCTCCGATTAAGAAGCTATTGAAACCGCGTTCTTTTAAATCCTTGATCGTTTCAGGGTTTGAAATGCCACTCTCCGAAACTTTGATAAAGCGCTTAGGTATCTTGTTGACTAGATCATAAGAATGCTCTAAGGAGACCGAAAAATCCTTCAAGTTGCGGTTATTCACTCCAATAGCATCAATGCTGTCAAAAATATTAGCCTGTAGCTCTTCCTCGTTATGCACTTCTAGTAGTACATTTAACCCTAAGGATTTTGCATATTCAGAGAACTCTTTTACTTCTTGGTGCGGGAGGCATGCCGCAATTAGTAAAATGATATCGGCTCCGTAAGCTTTTGCCTCAGCTATCTGATAAATGTCTACAATAAACTCTTTACGTAACAGTGGAATATCTAAAACTTCTCTTGCTGCGGTCAAATCAGCTAAGCTCCCTTTGAAAAAATCGGGATCAGTTAATACCGATATTGCCGAGGCTCCTGCATTCTGATATCCTTTTACCACATCCTGTACAGAGGAAGTACCATTGATTAGACCTTTGGAGGGGGAGGCTCGTTTGAATTCCGCTATGATTCCGGTGCGTGTCGGATGAAATATAGAATCTTTCAGCGAATAGCAGGCTCTGCCGAACAATGGATATTGCTGTAGTTCTGTTAATGATACTTTGGATTTTGCTTCTGCTACTTCCTGCTTTTTCTTTTGTACTATTTTATCTAAGATCGTCATGTTTTTTACAGTATTGAGATATGCGTATTGAGATATGCGTATTGAGATAAGAGTAGTGTTACAGTTTACTTCTATATACTCAATACTCCCTACTCTATACTATTTTAACCAATTCGCTATTAACAATTTGCCGTTGTCTGTTAAGACAGATTCGGGGTGGAATTGTACTCCACGGACATCGTATTCCGTATGCGATAAAGCCATGATAACGCCATTTTCGTCTTCAGCAGTGATTTTCAGTGATACAGGAAGGCTTTCTTTTTCTACTGCCCACGAATGGTATCGTCCTATTTTGGAGTCGGCTGGAAAGTTTTTAAACAACTTCTCTGTAACATCTTTCACGAAAATGCTTGAAGAGACTCCATGTAACGGTTTTGGCATGTTGAACAGTTTTCCACCGAACACTTCGGCAATAGCCTGCTGGCCGAGACAGATTCCCAAAATGCTTTTGGTTGGTGCATAAGTGCGAATAACATCCAGTAATAAACCCGCTTCTTCTGGGATACCGGGACCGGGAGATAGAAGTATCTTGTCAAACTGATCGACATACGACAGCTCGAACTTATCATTACGAACAACTTCATACTTTTGCCCCAATTCCTGTAAAAGGTGGACGAGGTTGTAAGTGAACGAATCGTAATTGTCGATGACCAATATTTTGCTGTTATTCATTTGTTCTGTAAGCTTTTCATTTTTTAATAAACTGTCGATTTCTTCAAAATCTTTGGCCTTCTTAAGATATAGGTTTTTCATCGCTGTCAATTCGCTGATGCGCTGTTCTATTGTTTCAATTGACTGCTCAAAGTGATGTAACTCTGTACAATAATCTAATGGACGTATCATATCGATTCTGCTAATTCTAATGCCTTGCGTAAAGCGGCGATTTTGTTATTGACTTCCTGTAATTCTTTTTCAGGATCGGATTCCAGAACGATTCCTGCACCTGCCTGATAATGAAGTATATTATTCTTACTGAGGAAGGAGCGTATCATAATAGCATGGTTAAAATCCCCATTAAATCCCATAAAACCAATTGCTCCGGAATAAAACGAACGTTGTAAGCCTTCGTAACGGTCAATCAGTGTTAAAGCCATGTGTTTAGGAGCTCCTGAAAGTGTACCAGCCGGATAGGTGTCACCTACAACATCAAATGGGTTGGTGTCTTCCTTGAGCTTTCCTGATACTTTGGAAACTAAATGGATGATATGAGAATAATACTGCGCCTCTTTGTAGGATTTCACCTGTACATTTGTGCAATGGCGACTTAAGTCATTGCGAGCTAAATCTACTAACATGACGTGTTCGGCAGATTCCTTGGGATCATTTTTCAATTCTTCAGCAATCTTTTCATCAAGATCCATATCACCTGTTCTTTTGAATGTTCCGGCAATGGGATAAATTGTTGCTTCGCCTTTCTTTATGGTCAATTGGGCTTCTGGAGAAGAACCGAAAAGTCTGAAACTGCCATAGTCGAAATAGAACAGATATGGTGAAGGGTTGATGGAGCGTAGCGCGCGATATACATTGAACTCATCGCCTAGAAAAGGTGTCGCGAAAGCTCTTGAAGGTACAATCTGGAAAACATCACCTCGCTGAATGTGCTCTTTCATTTTGTTCACTAACTCCTTAAAAGCCTCATCGGTCATATTGGATGATTCTTCACCTGTAGTTTCAAAATGATATTCGGGGAAATTTTTGTTCTGAATAAGGTATTGCAGTTGTTCAATTTTTGACTCTTGCCCATCCAAAAGATTTTCAAAGATATGTAGCTGGTTGCGGAAATGGTCAATAGCAATCACATAACGGTACACATGGTATTGCATGTGGGGAATATCCCTGTTAGGGGAGGGCGGTGTGATTAATTTGATGTCTTCAAAATGTTCAATACTATCAAAAGTAAAGTAGCCGAACAACCCGGAAGATGCTACGGCAAACTGTTCTTGCTGTTCTTGTTGGAATAGTCGTCTGAAGGCAGAGACTTCTTCTCGCAGATTGATATCTTCACTATTTTTGTAGATTGTCGCTTCGTTGGGAAGCTGTATGCTCAGTTGGCTATTTGTTAGAGATATACCTGCAATTGGCTCGCAGCAGATATAGCTAATGTTGTTGTCGCGGCTGTGGTACTCCGAGCTTTCTAATAATAGACTGTTGGGGAAAGAATCACGTAACCGAAGATAAATGCTGACCGGTGTTGTTGTATCGGCCAATATCTGTTTGTGCGTGGTATTTAATTTAATCATTTTTCTTTTGTCGTTTAATTGTTAAACGGTTAATCACTCTCTGCTTTATGTTTGTTGTCTTTTCAAAAAAGGAAAAAGCCCGACGAATATCCGTCGGGCTGCTTTTCACTGTGGTTTTGGTTGATTATGAAATATCTTCATTACATGCCAAATCAGTCCCCGACGCAATATGCTTCAGGCCACCACCAATTTGTATGTAAATTTCTTGCTGTCATGTTAACGCTACAAATTTATAATATTTTTTTGTTTGTCAAACTTTTTTTGATAAAAAAGCAAAAAATATTGTTTTTTCTTAGGAGGAAAGGAATAGGAGGGTTGTGCTACCTCCTAAGTTTCTTCAACTTCGGAAGTCTTTATTGGTAAAAATGTCCTATTTTTAAATCGAAATAGAAAAGTATGGATATACTACAGAAATTGCCTGCACTAAGCCCTAAACAAAAAATGATAACCTTAATTGTTGGGGGGGGGGGGTTAGCTTTACTATTGATAGGGCTGGTTATAGGCTTATCTGTTCGCGGGCGTATGTTGGCAGATGCTATGGCTAAGGTAGAGCGTATTCTACCGGAACGATACGGCATTGATTTCAAGGTGAAAAATTATCGCTTCACAGGTTTAACGACGGTTACATTTGACCACATCGAAGTATTGCCGAAAGAACGGGAGAAGTTGGCGGATATAGAAAAAATGTCAGTTTCTGTAAGATTATGGGCCTTGTTGTTCGGTGATGTTAAAATCGGGAACTTAGGATTAAAGAATGCTAAAGTATCACTGGTGAAACAGGATAGTATAAGTAATTATGATTTCCTGTTCCGTAAAAAAGAACAGGATACTATTAAGCAAGAGAAAGAAGATAAGACACAGAATTACGCGGCATTGATTGATGGACTGGTTAAGCAGGTGTTTTTTAAGATACCGCGGGATATGGAGCTGGAGAACTTTGAGATGTCCTATCGAGATGATAGTGTTCAGCAACGAATTCGTTTGCCCCAAGCTGTAATTGATGGTGGAGATTTTGAAATAGCGCTGTTCTTAAATGATAATGATGCCCAGTGGAATTTGGAGGGACGGGTGAATCCGGACAAGCAGGAGCTTCGAGTAGAGCTGTCCTCTGAAAAAGAGAATACAGAATTGCCTCTGCTTCGTCGTAAATTCGGCTTAGGGGTAAGTTTTGATAAGGTGATGTTTGAACTGAAGAAGGTGAAGCGTGAGCATAAAGATTCTTTAACCATGGCAGGGGGATGGGCATTCAAGAACCTGCGGGTAAAGCATCGACGTTTATCAGAAGATGAAATCGTGTTGCCAGAAGCAACGGGAGAAGGACAGGTTAATATTGGTAGTATAGGATTCGAGATAGACCCGAAAAGTAAAGTGCAGGTTAGGGATTTTATTTTCCAACCCCATGTGAAATTTATTCCGAAACCTGATAAGGTATTAAGCTTGTCAATACATACAGGGCAATTTGAAGCACAGAAGCTCTTTGATGCTATTCCAAAAGGGTTGTTTGAAACGGTGGAAGGTATTGAAGTGGAAGGAAGGATTGCTTATGACCTCGATTTTGAGGTGAATTTTGATAATCCCGATAAGCTTTCCTTTTCTTCAAAAATAGATGATAAAGAATTGAAGGTGAAAAAATGGGGGAAAGCTGATATAGCAGCATTAAATACCACATTTACTTATGAAGCTTATGAGGATACTTTATTGATGCGCCAGATAATTCTAGGCTCGCAGAATCCAAAATTTACTCCGTTGAACCAGATCTCTTCTATCATGAAAAAGACTTTGCTCAATACGGAGGATCCTTATTTTTATGAGCATAATGGTTTTGAAGAAGAGGCGTTTAAGCTCTCGATAGCTACAAATATCAAAGAAAAGGCATTTAAACGAGGGGCCAGCACTATTTCGATGCAGTTGGTTAAAAATCTGTATTTGAACAGAAATAAAACCATGATGCGGAAGTTTGAAGAGATATTACTGGTATGGCTTATGGAAGCTTCCAAGCAAGTTCCCAAGGATCGACTGCTTGAGGTATATCTCAATGTCATCGAATGGGGACGGAATGTGTACGGTATTCATGAGGCTGCATCTTATTATTTTGGTAAAACACCGTCCACTTTAAATATTGGCGAAAGCCTTTATCTGTCCAGTATTGTCCCTCGGCCAAAAACCGGACTATCCTCATTTGATTATACTGGGCATCTCAAGCCTTGGGCACAGCGTCATTTTAACACGTACGGTTATATTATGAACAAACGAGGGCAGCTTCAAGACGAAGAAGTACCTGCAAATTATGGTTTTTACCAAGTTGTGTTGCAGCCCAATTTACGTCCACCACGGCCTAAAGGCGTTGTAGATACCACTTTCAGTGAGATAGATTCGAATCAGGAAGCAATCGTGAAGGAACTGGAAATGGAAGAGCGCACGCGAAGGAACCTGTTGGAAAAATTATTTGGAAAACAGCCAGAGAAAGAAGATAACGAGAAAGAATGAGACAGATAGAAATAGATGGATTAACGTTTGAACGTTTCATAGATTATGAGCAGATTCAGAAGCGTATTAGACTAATTGGGATAGATATCAGTATGAAATATGAGGGAAAGAATCCTGTCTTTGTGGGTGTGCTGAACGGCTGTTTTATGTTTATGGCTGACCTAATGAAGGAAATTCATATCCCTTGTGAGCTTTCTTTTGTGAAGTTAGCTTCCTATCAGGGTACGGAACAGTCACAGATTAATCAGCTGTTTGGCGTAGGGATAGACCTTACAGGACGTGATGTAGTGATTGTGGAAGATATTGTAGACTCTGGTAATTCCTTGAAACATACTATAGCTGCCTTGGAAGAGTTAAATGTGGCGAGTATAGCTGTATGTGCCCTTCTTTTGAAACCGGACTGCCTGCAATATGAGTTTGATAACATTATGTACGTGGGCTTTGAGATTGATAAGGAATTTGTCGTGGGTTACGGATTGGACTATAAGGGACAGTGTCGTAATCTGGCGGATATTTATAAACATAAATAATTATTTTCGCCACGGACCTAATCTCGTGGCAAAAATAATTATTTAAAACTACAGCTGTCTAAATGATCATTGACCATGCCTACAGCTTGCATATACGCATAGCAGATGGTCGTGCCAAAGAATTTCATACCTCTTTTTTTCAAATCTTTAGCAATAGCATCGGATTCCTTGGTATGGGTGACTGCATCCGAAAGGCTCTTCAAGTTGTTTACTATGGGCTGGCTGTTAGGTATAAAACTATATAGGTAATTACAAAACGAGCCGAACTCTTCTTGAATCCGCATAAAGATTTGGGCATTGCTTATCGTGGCTTCAATCTTTCCGCGATGGCGGATAATGTCTGGATTTTGTACTAATTCTTCTATCTTTTCAGGAGTAAATGCAGCTACTTGTTTATAGTCAAAATCAGCGAATGCCTTTCGATATCCTTCCCGTCTTCTTAAAATGGTGATCCAGCTTAATCCAGCTTGAGCAGATTCCAATACCAAAAACTCAAACAGAACTTTGTCATCTGTTACGACTTTTCCCCATTCTTCATCGTGGTAACGGGTGTATAACTCATCGTTGCCGCACCACGGACAGCGTTCAATTTCGGGTGGCGTTACCTTTTCTTTTTTTACCATGCTAAATTATTCTAACTTTACGGCAAAGTAAGGATTTTTTAGAATTAATGGTATTCGTCAGGCAGATTATTATAGGCTTCTTACTCTTTTTTGGAGTTGGATTTAGCCATGGACAGGAGGAGGTTTTGCAGACCGTTTCTGTTGATAGTGCCACTGCCGTATCGGTAGATACCTTTAATTATGTATTACCTCCTGAGGATAGGCCTCATCAGATGTTACAGCTTTTGTTGAATGAATTGGAAGCTGAAAGTGTCAGTACATCTGCATTTCTCCAAACTATGCTCGAGAAGGGAAAGATGAAAGGGAAGGAAGCTAATGAAGGGAGGGTAAAATCAGAACGCCCGCAATGGGTACTCTTTAGTGTCTTTCTCTTGTTTTTATCCATCGCTATTATCAAACTGATCTTTCCTGGTGATTTTACCATGATTGTGCAGGCTTATTATCAAGAGCGCACCTTGCAACAGGTGAGTAAAGAAGACAATATGTTGACTTCTTGGCCTTATATTTTTCTCTATTTGATTTTTAGTTTGGCTTTAGGTTTATTCATTGTGCTCATAGAGTCTGCTTTCGTTCGCTACGATGTGTTGAATTTAGAAAACTACCTACGGACTTCAATTATTGTAGCGGCATTATTTATTTTAAAAATAGTTTTCATTCGATTTATATCTTTTGTGTTTGAGATCGAACGTCTTGTGCGCGAATATATTACGGTTTTGTATTTAGTGTACTTTAACAGTATGTTATTTTTAATGCCGTTTTTACTGATGATTGTTTTTGTACCCACCGCCTATTTTAATATTATATTAATTTTATTTAGTGTCATTGTAACTATCTTGTTTGCTTACAGGTTTTTCCGTACCGCTCTGCGACTTTTTGGGACTGTGCGATTTTCACTTGTTTATTTAATTCTGTATCTTTGTGCACTCGAAGTCGCGCCGATTTTGATTTTGATAAAAACTTTGAGTAAATAAAAAGTTGAATATGCAAGTAGATGTAGCCAGAGCAAAGAAGGTAAAAAGTATTTTAGTTACCTTACCCAAACCTGAGAACGACAAATCACCATACTTCACATTGGCGGAGAAATATAACCTTAAATTAGATTTTAGAGGCTTTATCCATGTGGAAGGCGTTTCAGCCAAAGATGTGCGTAAAGAAAAGATTAATTTTGCTGATTATTCGGCGGTTATTTTTACCAGTAAGAATGCTGTAGACCATTTTTTTCGGGTTTGTGAAGAAATGCGTTATGAGGTATCGGCAGATATGAAATATTTCTGTATTTCGGAGGCGATTGCGCTGTATCTTCAAAAATATATCCAATACCGTAAGCGCAAGATTTTCTTTGGAAAGCAGACGGCTAAAGACTTAGAGGAAGTGTTAAAAAAACACAGTAAAGAGAAGTTCTTGTTCCCATGTTCGGATGTAGCAAATGAAGAAACTCAGAAATGGTTACAGGATAATGGTTATGATTTTACACCAGCTGTGCTTTTCCGTACGGTTATAAGTGATATTAAAGATTTAGAAGATGTTTTCTACGACATCATAGTATTCTTTAGTCCTTCGAGTGTACAATCATTGTATGAGAATTTTCCCGACTTTAAGCAAAACAATACCCGCGTTGCAGCATTTGGAACAACTACTCAACAAGAATTGTTAAAGCATGGTTTGACGTTGGATATTCCCGCACCGACGCCAGAAGCACCAAGTATGACCATGGCTGTAGAGCAATATATCAAACAGGTGAATAAATAGTCCGTTCAGATATTTCTATAAAAAAGGCAACACGATAAGTTGCCTTTTTTTATGGACAGCTGTTTTTAAAATGTTAAATGTTGTTAAAATGTAGCGAATGTTCGACTTTTTTAGGCTTTTTCAAATGAGTTTTTCTCAATATATGAGGGAATGCAGTTAATTTTATGCACTTTTAATTTAGGTAAGTAGAGTTGTGTTACACAATTCTTTGTTTATATTTATGCCTTATAATGGGGTTTGGGATTATTGAAAGACATACACGCATATATGAAATGTAAGTTTTACTACTTTTTAGGGTTATTTTCTTTATGTCTAATAGCACTATCATCCTGTAAGGGACCAAGCAATTCAGGAGAATTGGTTGGCGTCAGGTTGAATAAACTGAAAGCGAACAAAGCACCACATGGTATGGTCCTTATTCCGGGAGGAACTTTTATTATGGGCCAGTCGGATGAAGATATTACCTATGCGCAGATTGCACAGAACAGACAAGTAACTATCGCACCTTTTTACATGGATGATACCGAAATATCCAATAGTGAATATCGTCAGTTCGTGCATTGGGTGCGTGATTCCATTCTAATCTATAATTTCTTAGGAGATGACAATTACTTTGTAGATGCTGGAAATGGAGAACGTTATATCGACTGGAAAAAAGTAAACAGCAGTTCGCCATGGAAATCGAAGGATGAAAATGCTAAGGAACGCCTTTCCAGTATGTTCTATCAAGGTGAAGATCGTATTTTTGGTAAGAATGAATTGGACGTTCGTCTGTTAAGATACCATTACGAATGGTACGATTTGCGATCCGCTACTGCTGCTAAAAATGATCCTACAAAATCCCGTTCAGATTTCATTATGCGCGATACTATGTTAATCTACCCAGATACGACGGTATGGCTCAATGACTTCAGTTATGCACAAAATGAACCTATGGTAGAAGGATATTTCTCTCACCCTTCGTTTGATGATTATCCCGTAGTAGGTGTAACTTGGCGTCAGGCACAGGCTTTCAATACCTGGAGAACAAGACTTTATAACAATGTGGCTAACAGCACAGGTAAGATAGAGCGTATGCCTTATCAATTGCCTTCGGAAGCTGAATGGGAGTATGCCGCTCGTGGGGGGAAAGTGGGAATGCAATACCCTTGGGGAGGTCCGTCCGCTCGTAATGCGAAAGGTTGTCTAATGGCAAATTTTAAACCCGGTCGTGGAAATTACATTGATGATGGAGCAGCCTACACAGCACCCGTATATTCTTATTGGCCAAATGATTTTGGGCTTTACAATATGGCTGGGAATGTGGCAGAGTGGACACAATCCAGCTTCAATGAGTCGGCGAACTCGTTTGTGCACGACATGAATCCAACTTACACCTACAACGCGAAGTCATCCGATCACGAGACGTTGAAGCGTAAAGTAGTAAGAGGAGGATCATGGAAGGATGTCGGCTATTTCCTTCAGAACGGGGCTCGTCAATACGAGTATCAGGATACGTCAAAATCTTATATCGGTTTCCGTTCCGTAACGCGTTACGCAGGGGTTTCCATGTAGTAATATCAAAGTAAACAACAATAAAAAATAACAAAGCACAGCGATGGCAAAGAAAACAAAATTCAAATTTGGGATTAATACACTCATCAACTGGGGAGCAACGGTTGTTATTATCGGTTTGATGTTCAAAATTTTACACCTCAAAGGTGGTGAATGGATGATTGGTGTAGGTTTGGCTGTTGAAGCCCTGCTTTTCTTTATTATGGGCTTTATGCAGGCGGAACAAGAGCCAGATTGGACAAGAGTTTATCCGGAGTTGGATGAAGATTATAACGGTGAACTACCAACTCGTTCAGTTCGTGCTGTAGCACAACCCGTAGCGACAGGAAACACCGCTGCACTTGACAAGCTTTTGCAGGATGCAAAGATTGATGAAAATTTAATAGGTAATCTTGGCGATGGATTACGTACGTTCAGCGATAAAGTTGCTTCTATTTCCAAAGTTGCGGATACCGCTGTTGCAACCAACCAGTTTGCCGATAAATTGAATGCAGCGTCTACAGGCGCAGCGCAATTGAGTAATGCGTTTGAGCGTGCAGCTTCCGATTTGCAGACATTTAATGAATCTGCCGCGGATATGCAACAGTTCAAGGAGCAAGTAAGTACTTTCAATAAAAATTTATCGTCGTTAAATGCCATTTATGGCAATATGTTGTCGGCAATGAACACGAATCGCTCTTAATGTATTTTAATCTTTTAAGGTAGTATTTGAGAAAATTACATTATGGCAGGAAAAAAAGAGACACCAAGACAGCGGATGATAGGCATCCTTTATTTAGTGCTACTAGGCTTGGTAGCATTGAATGTAAGTGATTCTATTCTGGATGCTTTCAAGAATTTGGGGAATAGTTTAAATACCTCAACTCAAAATACCCAAGCCGGTATTGACAATATGTTCTTGGCGTTCCGAGAAACAAAGCTGAAAGAGAACCCAGAGCGTGCACAACCTATTCTGCAAAAAGCAGAACAAGCCCAAGCTTTGGTACAGCAACTTACCTCAAAAGTAGGTGAGCTAACTACGCTTTTGGAAGGTGAAGGCGGAGGATTAGATGAAGAGACTGGAGATGTGAAATACAGAAGCTCTACAGATATATCTGCACGTTTGATGATTAATGAAGGGCGAGCAAAAGAGTTACGGGAAGTGATTACCAAAACAAAGGCTGAACTTCTGACATTGACAAACAATGAGATCAATTTAACATTAGAAGCAGAAGATCCTGCTCCTCGTGGAGGTATCAAGAAAACTTGGGAACAGGCTAACTTTGGTGATGGGATTCCACTTACTGCTGCGATTACGGCATTAGAGAAAATAAATGCGGATGCGAAAAATGCAGAGTCGGCAGTTGTGAAGCATATCTTTGGAAAAATGGATCAGGCAGTAGTTAACTTAGACCAGTTTGCTGCGGTTGCGGTTGCGCCAACTTCTTATCTGATTCAAGGACAACCATACACGGCCAAAGTGTTTTTAACGGCTTATGATTCTAAGTCTACACCACAAATTACGGTTGGTGGTAGCAGTTTACCGGTAACAAATGGGCAAGGTGTTTACCAAGTCAATACAGGTACACCGGGTGTATACACGTGGCAAGGGACTATCCGTGTGCAACAAACGGACGGTACAGTCAAAACCTACCAAACAGAGCCGATGACTTATCAAGTGGCTAAACCATCTGCGGTGGTTTCACCAGATGCGATGAATGTGTTATATATTGGTGTGGATAACCCTATTTCGGTATCTGCTCCGGGAATTCCAAGTGAAAACTTGTCCGTTAGCGGTTCCGGTGTATCCATTAACAAGTCTGGTAATCGTTATGTTGCTCGTGTTAGTAATACGGGAGAGGCTACGATTACAGTGTCCGCTAACATTGATGGTAAAACACAAAATATAGGTAGTTCTAAGTTTCGTGTGAAACGTATACCTAAACCTACAGCACGTGTCGCAGGTAAGGTGGGTGGACCTATTTCAGCTGCACAATTGAAAGGACAGAATGTTGTTTCAGCGGCTTTGGATAACTTTGAATTTGATGCAAAGTTCAATATCAGTCGCTTTAACATGTACATTGCGAAACCTCGTGTAGATCCTATTGGTCCTTATCAAGCTTCTGGGGCATCGTTTTCGGCACAGATGAAAACGGGCTTAAGCGCAATCACGCCAGGTACTGTTGTGATGATCTACGATATTGTGGGAGTTGGGCCGGATGGAGTGGCACAAAACTTGGATCCTATTACGTTCCGGGTGACGAATTAACAATAAAGATTGAGGTGAAATGAAAAAGATTTTATTTTCTATTTTGGTTTTAACGACTTCTGTTGCCGCTATAGCACAGCAACAGAACCTTTCCAATAGTACAAAACCCATTCATGCTGAAGAACCTCCAGTTGACGGTTATACGGTGAAAACAGATATCGAAAACCGCAAGGTTGTTCCGTATGCAAATATCCGGCAGACCGATGTCGCTTATCAAAAGCGGGTATGGAGAGAAATTGATTTACGGGAAAAATTGAATAAGGCATTTGCTTCACCAAAATCACGTTTGATAGATATTCTAATCAATGCGGTCATGAATGGTGAGTTGACAGCTTACGACCCTACACCGTCGGAAAATGACCCGAATGGAGATAGTTTTAAAAATGTCCTACCAACAGATCAAGTAATGGCTCGTTTTGGTGGAGATAGCGTCCTGGTCGAAGAATACAACGAAAACAATGAAGTTATTTCTTCTCGATACGAATCCCGTACATTCAGTGGAGAAAATATCGTAAAATTCCGTATTAAAGAAGATTGGATATTCGATAAGCAGCGTTCGGTTTTTGAACCGCGTATTATCGGTATTGCTCCTTTGATTACTCCGCAGATTCCTGGTATGGAAAGTACTGCAGGAATGAATACTAGTGGAGATGCTGGTTATGATCCATTTGACCCTTTTGCAGTGCAGCCAGAGCAACAGGAAGTCACCAATAGTGATGTCGCCCTGCCTGTACAGGATAATTCATTTACTCCACAGGTAGATCCTACGCCTGCGTTTTGGATTTATTTTCCGGAGGCACGCCATATTCTGGTGAATAAAGAGGTCGTTAATCGTAATAACGATGCCACAGGGCTTAGTTACGATGATGTGTTTATCAAACGTATGTTCGCCAGCTATATCGTAAAAGAATCGAACCCAGAGGATCTTCGTATCAAAGATTATATTGCTAATGATGTGGAGCGTCTTTATGAGTCAGAACGTATCAAGAAAACGCTGATGGATTGGGAGCAGGACTTGTGGTCCTACTAATTACACGAATATGACTTTTGTCATATTAATGATAGGATATTTCTATTAAACTTGTAGATGTCTTTTGCTATCTAAATATAGCGTGGCAGATATGGATTTAATAGGAATATTTTTTTTTAAGTTTGTAAGTAGTTTTTAAAACGGAAAACTTGTGAAACTAAAACCAGTAAATAGTATATCAGGTATCTCTTCAAAGGATTTTGTAAGAGATTACTTAAATAAAAGCCAGCCTGTCATCATCAAGGACTTTATCAGTAAGGATAGTGCTTGTTGGCAAAAGTGGAGTTATGACTATTTCAAGGAAATAGCCGGAAATGAGCAAATCGATGTCTATGGTCGGGAAGAAGAGTCGCAGAATCATGCGGCTAGCCCACCTATAGGGCGTATGAGCTTTGGGCAATATCTGGATAAGATAAGCGCGGAACCTACTGAACTGCGTCTGTTTCTGTTCAATTTGCTTAAAATCAGACCTGAACTTAAGAAAGATGTCATTTATAATGATGTAACAGGGGGGAAGGTTCTACAAGGGTTGCCCTTCATGTTCTTTGGAGGCGAAGGTTCGGCTACGCGGAATCACTTTGATATCGACATGTCCCACGTTTTTATCTCGCAATTTCAAGGCAAAAAACGCATTTGGCTGTTCCCTAACGATCAGTCGGATTTGATGTATAAGTTGCCTTATAACTTCCATAGTATAGCCAATCTTAAAACAAGCAGTGTAGAGGAATATCCGGCATTAAAATACTTGGACGGATATGAAGCGGTGATTGGACCTGGTGATACTTGTTATATGCCTGCGGGTTGGTGGCATTATATCCAATATGAAACAGAAGGCTATTCTATTTCTGTACGTGCTTTGGCTAATTCTTTTGGAGAAAAACTCAAGGGTGCACGTAACTTATTTATCACTCGCCACTTTGACGATACAATGCGTAAAATATTTAAAAACAAATGGTTTAATTATAAAATAAATACTGCTAGAAAACGAGCAGACCGTGCGATGAGACGACGGAAATAAAAGTGCGTATAGAAAAGGGATTGTTAGACTTCCGAAGTTTCTAAAACTTCGGAAGTCTTTTTTTAATCTTCTTCTTGTACAGCATTTCTATAAAACAAGGTGTAAGGGTCGGATGGGTAGACCTTACTTTCTGGATTATGTCGAAAAGGAATATCGGGGTTGAAAATCTCTTCCAATGTTTCTCTCAGAAAATTTACAAACTGATTTTTGGTTTCGGCTAAAATTTCACTTTCCAATATTTCTTTTTTGCCTTTGAATAATGTCCCTTCTTCACGCATTCTTCGCGCTACATATAGATGAGGTTCTAAGTCTTGTATTCCTGTCTTTTGCTCAAAGATGTGCACATAGAATAGTGTCTGTATTAAGGCCTTGTTCTCTGTGTTGGGGGCAAAAACCTTGTCCAGTTCTTTGAACTCTACCGTATCCCCTCCGGTTTTATAATCGACAATACGAGTGATGACTTGTCCTTCATTTGTAATTACTTCATCGACCCGGTCTATAATACCGTATAAACGAACAATTTCTGTTTTTCCTTGTAAGGTAATTGGAAAATCCAGTATATAATCTTCATCGTTTTCCAGTTCAATGATGCGGAAAGCTGTATAATGTTCCATGTCATATTCCAAATACATCTTCACATATTCGCTTGCAATTTTTAACATAATGCGTTGCATGCTGCTCATCTCAGAAGCTTCTTGAAATTCAGTCTGGTATAGTGTAGCAATTTCACGGATCACCAATTGATCCACCTGATCTAGTTTATGGTGCAATTCAGTAGTAGGAATGTAGTCTTGATTACCTTTATATGGGGTGTAAAGAGATTCCATGACGTTGTGGATAACTGTTCCTAGACGATTCATCTCAAACTCTTGCGAAAGGGTAGGAGGTTCGGGTATTTCGGCTACGTGTTTTAAGAAAAACTGTAGTGGTGATTGCAGGTAGGTGGTTAATGCTGTCGCAGAAATTCGCTTCTTGTTTACGATGAAGGTCTCCCACAATTGTTCAGCGACCTTACCTGTTTTATGGATGATGAGTTCCGGAGCGGGTTCATCAAAATGTATAGGTTGCTGTTGGCTATGAATGACAAACTGGAAATTGCTTTCAAATTGCAGTTGTTTCAAGAAACGACTTTCTTCGCCTGTACTGCGTTCATTGACAATATTGTTGTAGAATACGTGAATCCCCTTGCTGTATTGTAAATGTCTATAGAACAAATAAGCCGACAGAGCATCTTGATTTTCCACCACAGGAAGATCGTAGGCTCTACGCAGGCTATTCGGCAAAAAAGTGGGAGATGCCGCTGTTTTAGGAAGGATACCTTCATTTGCTCCTAAGATATAAACATGGTCAAAGTTAAGACATCGGCTTTCCAGAAGTCCCATAATTTGCAGACCTTCCAAAGGGTTACCCTCAATAGCAGAATTGATGGGTGCTATGGCTTTGCGGACCAAACCGATCTGAAAGAGGATAGAAGTAGGATTTAATCGTTCCAGTCCAGTAGCAAGCTGCTGGACAACTTTTTGTGTTTCTACCAAGAGATTGCTATCTATCTGGCTCACCCGATCTTGTCCTTTTAAACTGGCTAAAAGGTAATCTAATAGCAAACTTAGGGCAGGGAGTAGACCAGTCGGGGAGGTAATGCGGCGAAAGAAGTTAGGCACGACCGAACTCTTTACCATCAATTCCTCAATTGGTATTTCAAACAGCTGCCTATCCGCTATATCCCGTAGTATAGTGTTCTTCTCTATTGTGGATAGCTTGACCAATGGATGGCTGATGAACGTTTCGACATACTGAAAAGGGATTTTCTCTTTCTTGTGATGGGAAATCTCTTCTTGAACATCCATCCAAAGATCCAATAATCCGTATATCGGAGACTGTACTAAAGGGTATCCTGTAGTGATATTGGGGTGCACATCGGGTAGACTCTGCAGCAAGGGGACTAATAAGCTTTCATCAGCAAGAAGTACGGCAGCAGATTGTCCAGTGTTTGGGGTATCGCTGAGGATATCGTGCAAAAGCTTGGTTTGACTGATATTGCCTGAAGCGGCATAAACCTGAATCTCAGATGTACGCTTGCCTATAATATCTGGAGCTTCTCCCAATGCATTATGCAGTTCATAGCGTTGTAGGTTTCTGCGGATGAACAACCCGGCTTCCTGTTGCTTGTCATTTAGATAATACTGGTCGACATCGAAATAAAAGAGTGCTTTTTCATCATCCTGCCATTGTTTGAAAAGGCTGACTTCGGCTTTATTCAAGGCGTTGAACCCAACAAATAACAATTTCTTATACGGTTGGGCGAAATTGGGTAGGTCAGCTTGTCCTTCGACTAGTTGACGGTATAAGGTCGGGTAATTGAACTGGTTTTCATTCTTTAGTTTTTCCTTGAAGCTCCTGTACAGTATGGGTAGTCGTTTCCATAATTTAAGAAAGCGTTGTTGTAACCCCGTATGTCCAGCAATGCTGAAAGATTGCCAGAACTGCCGTATAAAATGTTGCTGTTCTGCCGTAAAATGTTGGAAAGTCAGGTCGATTTTTGTCGTATCGTACAGCTCCATATAAACGTGGTCTACATGCACAAGTTCATAATCCAGTTCGCTAAAGTCACTGAGTATGATTTCAGCGATTGGATAGAACTCCTCTAAGGTTTCTGGTTCGGCTCCCTCTGCTTGTAGCAGCTCGTTGTGCAGTTGATAGAGGTGGAAAAACTGACTTAAACTGGAAGCTTCAGCAGCCTTGGTAGAACGTTTCAGAAACTCTTGGATTGTAAAGAACTGAGGAGACCAGATGGCCTGCCCGTACACATCGGCAAGATGTTTCTTGAGATAGGTAATCGGCCGCTTATTGTTGAATATGATAGCGATATCGGAAAGATTATTACCGAATCGTTGTTTAATATCTTCTGCTACGGCGTGTAAGAATGGTTTGTTCATTATTTTAGAATAGTTCTCTCAAGTCATTGTCTTCAATTGTAATGAAGACTTCTTTTCTTTTCCCTTTTGATTTGGATTCAATCATTCGACATTATATCTAGTTATAAAGTAATTGATATATTGTTTTAAATACGTCCCTAAATAGTAAGGTAAATTCATTAACAAGTAAGGTTTTCCTTCGGGAGTAACGGTTTCTTCAATGTTGAATTTTCCTCCATACATTCTGACTGCAAATTGATGAGGAGCTTGATTCACAAATTGATGCAAGGATTTCAAACTTCCCGTTTTCCCTGATTTGATTTCAACTGGAATCAGAAATTTTCCGTGAGCAATGACCAAATCCACCTCTGCCGATGATTGCGTTTTATCCCGAACCCAAAAGTTGGTCTTTTTGTAATCCGTAGTATTCAAAGACAAAACTTCCTGATTGATAATGTGGGGTATAATCGCTCCTTTGTACGCTTCGCTAAGGTCTTTCATCAGCAACAAATCGGCTTGAATATTCAAATCAAAATTTAAAATCCCTGTATCCAAAAATTGTAATCGGGGAGATTTTTTATAATCTGGAAGAATAGGCGGCTCTACATTGGTGCAAGGATAAATTACCTGAATGACCTTTGCGGCATCTAAATTATGGAATGCCTCGCTCACTTCCCTCGACTTATAATTGGAATGTCCAAAATTTTGAAATTTAATCCGTTGGTCAACAAACGATGCAGCGGTATTGACGATGTGTTTCATCACATTTTCTTCCGATTTACTATCGGCATATTTTATTACATCGTCTTTGTAGGTGTTCCAAATACTTTCATAAGTCTGTGGAAGTACTAATAAATCTTGATTGGCAACATAGTTGGCGACAATTTCAGGCATTCCTCCGATAATACAATAGGTCTGGAACTCTTTCATCAAAAGTTCGTGGGCAATTTCGTCAATGGGAATATTCCGAAATCTTTCCAATAAATTCTTTTTTCCTTGTGCTTCAAGATATTCCTGAAAATTTAAAGGAAACAGATACAGATAATTAATCCGGCCTACCGGATAATTTTTGGTTTTCTTTAAAGCATGTTCCAACAAAGACCCCGCGGCAATGACATTCAATTTCGGCAAATCCTCATAAAAATACCGCAGAAAAGAAATAGCTTTTTCAGACTCTTGAATTTCATCAATAAAAAGGAGTGTTTCCGGAAATTCCTTTGGAGAAATTTCATTTTTTAATGCCAGAAAATTGACCAATTCCTGCACACTATTACTCCGTTCTACGAGGTTGGCATCTTCGCTTTTTTCTAAATTAAGCTCGATAAAATGGGTATAACTTTTTCCGAAACTACGAACCAAGGTTGTTTTTCCTACTTGTCGAGCTCCTCTTAATATCAATGGCTTGGCATTGGGAGTTGCTTTCCATTGCACCAACTCATCAAAAACATATCGTTTAAAATTCATATTTATCACAAAACAAACCCAAATTTATTGAAATCGAGTAACAAAACAAGGGTGATTTTTGTTTTATTATGTAATAAAACAAGGGCAGTTGTCCCTAATAACGTAATTCCTGCCTTTTCTCAAAACTACTTACTGTCAATCAAGGTTCAACCTTCGATCTATTCCACTTCCACCAACTCATCTATTTTGGCATAATACAAATAGCCTTTTACATCGGGGTGTCCTAAATTTACCAATGCTTTTTTATAGCGGTCAATTTGATATTGATGATCTGTATAATCGCCTTTAGTGAATTTGAAATCCAATACAATGGTTTCTTTTTCGTTGGTAAATACCTTATCCGGACGGATAGTTTCCCCATCCTGTAGAATTATACTGGACTCGTTCCAGATTTTATACGGTCCCGTCAGCCAGCTATTGATAACAGGATGATTCCATATCTGGTGGATCTCCTGCATCAGGAAAGGCTGATCGGATTTTGCGAGAATACCTTCTTCGATAAACTGGTGGACATACGGATCGATTTCATGTTCCTTTGTAACCATTGAAATGATTTCATGCGCCAATATACCATACTGCGCTGCCTTTTCCAGCATCAGAATGCTGTTTATTGTGCGCTTGGTCGATTTATCCAAAGCTTTTTGAAGCTCGTGTGAAATAGGGTAGTGTGCCAGTGTCGTGTTTTGGAAATGTATACGTCCCTGTTCTGCTTCAGCTTTTTGCGAGGTTGCTTCTACAGACGGAGCAACGGTTGTAGATTCGTCTTCTATGCACATCGTTCCTTGTTGGAGTCGGAAAGGGGCATCGTCGGAACTTAGTACTTGATAAAGTACATCGCTGATGTAATCGTTTTTGATTTCCAGTGAGGCAATTCCTGTTTTGGCATCTGTTTTCTCCTTAAAGGAAGGTGCCAGTATATATAGATGTTCCACTGCACGTGTTGTCGCGACATAAAAAGTATTGAGGGCATCCATGTAATTGAAGAGCATTTCTTCAAAATACTGTTTGAAGAAAATGGATTTCCCCACTGTACTATTGTACTTAATAGGAATCCTACCCAACTGCTGAAAGGGACTGTCGTGGGTGTTGATCCAGAAGTCACCATTGGTCATGCCGTCTAAATCCCAGGAACAGAACGGCAACATGACTACATCGTATGCTAAGCCTTTGGATTTATGAATGGTGGTGACTTCAATGGCGTTAATCCTACCATTAGAAGGTAGGACAGCCTTGTTGCCATCTTCTTCCCAGAATTCCAGAAACTGTGTAATACCACGCTCACCTTGAAGAGAGAAATTAGAAACAATATCCTTAAAAGCCAAGATGTAAGGCAAGTGGATGTTTTTTTCGTGGTGTAGGTCGTAGATTTCAATAAGTTGTTCGACCAAGTGAACCAAAGGAGCCTTCTGTAGCTCATTCCATACGCTAATCAACTTTTCGGGAAGGATTTCCTGCAAATCTTGTAACGTATTGTTCTTGAAAAGTAACCATTTGTCCTCAGAGAAAGATTTCTTTTGGCTAATGAGTTGATAGAGATAAGTGATTTTAGCACGGTGCAAAATGTGTTTGTCAGCATGGTACACCAGGGCTTTCAGTGTTTCGATGAGCAGTAAAATAGCATCGTTGGACAGCAAGGCAAGCGCGTCTCCGGAAATGACTTCTATGGCCAATCCGGTTTTATTTTTATGCTCCAATAGTTTTTGGATAACAGCCTTGGCCTGTGTGTTGCTGCGTACCAATATGCCTATTTGTCGTGGTTCGTAACGCTTAGATGATATCCAGATTTCTATTTTATTGCACAAGCGTTCCAAAGCTTCGTCCATGACTTTCTGTCGGCGGTAGCGGTTGTCTTCCACGGGAAGATATTCAATTTCTATACTTCCCTGTTTGGGTGCATTGATTTTATGTAGAGGTATCTCTTGTTGGCTTTGTGCATAGGCTTGGTTCAGCATCTGATGGTTACCGGAGGCTGTCCACCATTGCCATGCTTCCTCAGAGAGACTCTCCTGTACTTTATCGTTCAACAACTGTTGCAATTTCTGTGGAAGCTGTGCGAACAGATGATTGTTAAAGGTGATGATGCGTGGAAGACTTCGGTAATTAACGTCCAAAGAACCATTCTCGATGAAGTACTGACGTTGGTCGGGACTCAGGTGGAATGCTTGTGCCACCTGCTCCTCAACTTGCTGTAAGAGAATGCGCCAATCCCCATTGCGCCAGCGGTAGATACTTTGCTTGACATCGCCCACGATAAGATGTTCATGAAACTTGCGTTGAGCATTTCCTAAAGCATTTATCAATAAGGGGCTGTAGTTTTTCCACTGAATGCGCGAAGTATCTTGAAACTCATCAAAAAGAAAGTAGCTGTATCGGTTGCCAATTTTCTCCCAGATAAAGGTCGGGTCGTTGTTCTCGTCCAGACCTAATTTATTAAGCAATATCTGGGAATCAGAAATAAGCTGAGCACCGTTTTCCTTGCGCCATTGCGCTAACAGACTGCTCATCTCCTTGAGCAATCGTAGGAAGTAAAGATTGTTTTGTACTGCTTGGTAGGCTATATAGGTGGGAAAGAACCGGTGCAGATCCTCGATTTGTTGGAGGATGGGCATGAGTTGTGCCTTGAGGTCGTAGCGGATATTTTTATCGGTATCGGTAAAAGCATCATCGGATTCTATCAGTTTCAGAAACTTATCAAACAACTTCTGTAAATCAGAGGGGGATAACTTGCTGACATTACTATCGCTGTTGTCGGCCGAAATGAGCGCATTCCGGGATTTCCCTTTTAGGTCGTTAGCGGTAATTCCGAGGTTTTTGAACGTATGTTGGAAAGTCTTTATCGCTTCACTGAGAGACTGCAGGAATAAATTTGTTTTTTCCTCCACTTCCTGGTTTAGTAGCAGGAAAATATCCTGTGCATCAGCAGATGCCAAGTGAGCATCGAATTCTTGGAAATTTTCAGTAAAGATAAGACTGGCAAGCTCCATCAGCTGACGACGGTAGTTCCAGTTTTCGTTGTTGGCAATCTTCTTTTCTGCATAGTTGATTATCCAATCCAACAGGTCGGGACGCTCATCTAATAGCTGGTTGAGCATGACCGTAAGGTCTTGCTTCACCTTGTTGGTATTCATTTCGATCTTATAGGCAGCATCGAGGTTCAACTCGTAGGTGAAACCTCGGATAACCTTCTGTGAAAAACCATCGATGGTACTGACTGTGAAATGACTGTAATCGTGTAGTATTTTTCGGAAGATATGGTATGCCTTTTCTTGTATTAGTGCAGCATTCCAATCAGGAAATTGATTCAGTAACAATTGCCGAAAATCATTTGTGCGTGAACTATTATCGTCTAAAGCTAAGCCGCTCAATACGGTAAGAATACGTTCTTTCATTTCTGCCGTAGCTTTATTGGTAAACGTAACGGCTAATATTTCCCTGTAGTTGTTCTCATTGGTGAGCAAAAGGGTAATATAATGCAGGGTCAAACTGAACGTTTTGCCCGATCCTGCGGAGGCCTTTAATATTTTTAAGGGAGCTATCTGCTTCATGTTATGCCAAGAGATTAAGCGTAGTGCTTGAACAGGTTTGCAAGCCCTAATCCTGTAGGTTTTGCTTGCACGAATATACATAAAAAGGCAAGTTCTTGGAGGAGCTTGTTTTTAATTTTCATTTTCCCTTTTTAATTTTTATCTTTGCGTCCCTTCTTGCATGAAGCACGGGGGATATGTTGAATACATAAAATAATAAGAAAACATGGCAACTAAAATCAGATTGCAAAGACACGGTAAAAAAGGAAAACCTTTTTACCACGTAGTAGTAGCCGATTCACGTGCTCCACGTGATGGTAAATTCATCGAGCGTTTAGGTTCTTACAACCCTAACACAAACCCAGCAACTATCGTTTTGGATTTTGACAGAGCGTTATACTGGATGAATGTTGGTGCACAACCTACTGATACTGCTCGCGCTATCCTTTCTTACAAAGGTGTTCTTTACAAAAAACACTTAGAAGGTGGTGTTAAAAAAGGTGCTTTTGATGAAGCTAAAGCTGAAGAACTATTTACGCAATGGTTAGAATCTAAAGAAGCTCAAATCGAAGGTAAAAAATCAGGTTTAGCACAAACTAAAGAGAGTGCTAAAAAAGAAGCTCTTGCTGCTGAAGCGAAGAAAAAAGCTGACAGAGCTGCTGCTATCGTTGCTAAAAACACGCCTGCTGCAGAAGAAACTGCGGAAGAGGAAGTTGAAGCTCCTGAAGCAACAGAAGGTGCTGAAAACACAGAAGAAACTGAAGGATAATTTCTATTCATACAGATTCAAGGAAGCCGAATTCATTAGAGTTCGGCTTTTTTAATGAATTAAACTTCCTATTTCTCTTTGCCTTTTTACTTTTTACTTTTTACTTTGCAATATGGATATCAACGAAGCTTTTTACATTGGCTATATCACCAAGACACGTGGGCTAAAAGGTGAAATGCAACTTTTTTTTGAGTTTGAGGATTATAAAGACCTTGACTTTGATGTTGTTTTTCTGGAAGTCAATAAGAAATTGGTGCCTTACTTTGTAGATAGCATCAAAATACACAACAATAGTACAGCTTATCTTAATTTAGAAGATATTGACCATGTGGATAAAGCACAACCACTTTTGAAAAAGAAAGCCTATCTACCGAAGGATAAGATGCCGGAAAGAGATCCCGATGATTTTCGGTATTCAGATTTAATAGGATATCTGGTTGTTGATGAAAATGAGGGCGAACTTGGTGAGATTGTAGACGTACGTGAATTACCCCAACAGTTTATGGCGACGGTGGATTTTGAAGGGGCTGAACTGATGTTTCCATTGAACACGGATTTGATTCGTGGTATAGACCCCGAGGAAGAAGTCATTGTTGTCGAATTACCGGAAGGGCTTGTGGATGTTTATAGGGGTTAAATTTTTAAATTTTAATTCTATTCCCGATATTAGCATCCGCTTATAGAGAAAGGCAGAGGGAATAGACCCGCTGAAGCCTTAGCAACCTGACACAAGGTCAAGGTGCTACGTTCTACTCAATAGAAAAGTTGGGAAAGATAAGCTGAAAAACACAGGGTTTTGTGCGTTTTCTCTAAGCCTAAATCGAAAAAAACATGAAAATTGTAGATCATATCAAAAACGCAAAAGGGAAGACTTTGTTTTCTTTTGAACTGTTGCCACCTGCCAAAGGGCAGGGCATACAGAGTATCTTTAAGACGATGGATGAATTGATGGAATTTAAGCCACCATTTATTGATGTAACTTACCATCGGGAAGATTATCTGTATAAACAGCATGCAAGCGGCTTGTTGGAGCGTGTGGCGTATAGAAAACGTCCGGGTACTGTAGCTATCTGTGCGGCTATCATGAATAAATATAAGGTAGATGCTGTCCCTCACTTAATCTGTGGTGGTTTCACCAAAGAGGAAACTGAAAATGCTCTCATCGATCTTAACTTCTTGGGGATTGATAATGTCCTTGTTCTGCGTGGAGATGCTCGTAAAGGTGATGCTGATTTCATACCTACCCCTGGCGGACATGCTTATGCGACCGATTTGTTGCAGCAAGTTGCGGATATGAATCAGGGGAAGTATTTACACGAAGATATTGCAATCTCTGAGAAAACTGATTTTTGCATTGGTGTAGCAGGCTATCCGGAGAAACATTTTGAAGCTCCCAATTTCAATACCGACTTTAAGTGGTTGAAAAAGAAAGTGGAAATGGGAGCCGAGTTTATCGTTACGCAGATGTTCTACAATGTAGAGAAGTACAAAGAATTTGTAACCAAATGTCGCGAACATGATATTCATGTCCCTATTATTCCGGGCTTGAAGCCTCTGACGACCAAAAAACAATTGATTGCTTTACCAAAGATCTTCCACCTGGATATTCCGGAAGAATTGAGTGATGCGGTGTCTGCGTGTAAAAACAATGCCGAAGTACAGCAAATCAGCACGGAATGGATGGTGAATATGTGTCAGGAGCTTATTGAATTTGGTGCGCCGGTCCTACACTTTTATACGATGAGTAATCCCGGGCCAACTAAAAAGATTGTAGAGCAACTTGCATAACTCGCTACGGGGACTTTGATAAATTGCCTATTCAATTTGGAGAAATTGAATAGGCAATTTGTTTTACGCGCCGAATTGCGTTCATTGATGGACTTCATTCGTTATTCATTTTTTTCAAATTGTATTTTCTCCAATGCTTTCTTCATCTGTTTTCCTGCTGTGAAGATGAGCCGTCTTTTATAGATATTCTCTTCGGAAACTTCTTGTGGACTATCGCTTCCAGTGCTGTTAATGCTCATTCTAAAGGATCCTAAATTGCCCAGTCGTACGATATATCCATCAGCGAGGGCTCTTGGGATTTCACGAATTAAGCTATGGAGGACACCATAAACGTCGGCTTCCGTCAAAGAGCAGGAATGGGATATCTGCGAAGCTAGTTCATCTAATGTGATTTCTCCCGAACTGATAGGACGGACGTAAAACTTTTTTGGTGCTGTGGGGTCTATAGCATTGCCGATTTCGTGAACGTTGTATTTAATGGACATAATTAAATCTATTTGGTTATGTATTTAAAGCTTTGCTTTCTCTGTGTAAAACAAACATAATTATTCTTGCGGAGAGATGCCAAATGTCTTGAGGGTAATAAGTGCTAAAACTATCGATTGTTAAATTTTGTTAATAGCTTCTTTTTAACAACAGATATAGCGTAGCTTTAAATTAACCAACAATAATATTTATGAAGAGCTATAATACAACAAATAATCTGATCGGATGGCTTTGTGCACTTATCGCGACTATTGTTTATCTCCTTACGGCAGATCGGTTTAACAGCTGGTGGGATACGGGTGAGTTTATTGCTTCTGCCTATAAGTTGCAGATTGTGCATCAACCCGGAGCTCCGTTGTTCTTGATGATACAAAATGTGTTTTCTAATCTGGCGATGGGGGATGTATCAAAGATTGCCTTCTGGATGAATGTCGGTTCGGCTGTGTGTAGTGGCCTGACTATACTGTTTCTTTTCTGGACAATAACGGCATTAACCCGAAAGGTTGTGCTGCGGAAAAGTGAACAGCCTACAACTTGGGAAACGGTGCAAATTATGCTTGCAGGTGCGGTTGGTGCTTTGGCTTATAGTTTTACAGATACATTTTGGTATTCAGCAGTAGAATCGGAAGTATATGCAATGTCTTCGCTCTGTACAGCTGTAGTCTTTTGGTTGATATTGAAATGGGAGCGTCGGGCAGATGAGCCTGATGCCAATCGCTGGTTGATTCTGATCGCCTATATTATGGGCTTGTCTATTGGAGTACATTTATTGAACCTCCTGACTATTCCTGCGATAGCACTGGTTATTTACTTTCGGAAAAATCAGCTTATTACCTGGAAAGGCGGAGCAAAAGCTTTATTGATTGGTATCGTGATATTGGCTTTTATACTATGGGGTGTTATTCAATATTCTCTTCGGTTAGCCGCAAGTTTTGATGTGTTCTTCGTCAACCAATTAGGATTGGGCTTCGGTTCAGGGATTGTATTTTTCTTTTTGCTTTTGGTCGGGGGATTGGTTTGGGGAATACGTTATAGCGTATTGCGAATAAAACCTATTCTTAATATTAGTTTGTTGAGCCTGAGCTTTGTTTGTTTTGGTTATCTGTCATTCGCGATGATTGCTATCCGTGCACATGCCGATCCGCCGTTGAACAACAATGCTCCCGATAATGTCTATTCTTTCTTAGGCTATGTTACACGAGTTCAATATGCGAAAGAACCATTGTTAAAGGGACAAACTTTCGATGCGCAGGTGACAGGTGTAAAGCCATCGGAAACTTATAAAAAAGGAGAACATAAATACGAAAAGATGAGTGGCGTTTCGGAATATACATTTGATAAAGAAACACTGTTCCCGCGTGTTTACAGCAGTAAGCATGCTGATTATTATCGTTCGTATCTTGGATTGTCGGCTAACGAAAGTCCCACTTTTGCAGATAATTTGCAGTTTTTCTTTAAGTACCAGTTAGGCAATATGTATGGCCGTTATTTCTTTTGGAACTTTGCCGGTAGACAAAATGATGAACAAAATTATGGTGGTTATAGCGATGGGAATTGGATTTCGGGGATAAAGGCAGTAGATAATGTATTGGTAGGTGGTCAAAAGGATTTGCCTGATGCTATGCGTAGCAACCCGAGTCGTAATGTCTATTATTTCCTTCCTTTATTTATTGGTGTAATGGGATTAATTTGGCATTTCCGTAGGGATAAACGCTTTGCTTCTATTGTGGCATTGTTGTTCTTCTTTACTGGAGTAGCAATTGTCATATATCTCAATCAAACACCTATACAGCCAAGAGAGCGTGACTATGCGTATGCAGGGTCGTTTTATGCCTTTTCTATTTGGATAGGGTTGGGTGTGATGGCTGTTGTAGATTTCTTGCGTCGTAAAGCGAGCATGAGAACATCTGTTATTACTTCGGGGCTGGTTTGTATGTTTGCAGCACCGATATTGCTGATTTCGGAAAATTGGGATGACCATGACCGTTCTGACCGTTCGTTGGCAAGGGATATGGGCTACAATTATCTGATGTCCTGTGAACCGAATGCTATATTGTTTACCTATGCAGATAATGACACGTTTCCATTGTGGTATTTGCAGGAGGTAGAGGGTATACGTACAGATGTGCGCATTGTGAATCTGAGCTACCTGACGTCACATTGGTATGTGCGGCAGCTGAACAATCAGGTAAATGAGGCTGCTCCGGTAAAATTGCCTTTTGATACCTCGAAGTTAGATGAAGGCATTCGTGATTATCTGCCTTTTGTGGATAGAGGGATCAACGATTATGTCAATGTAGATACATTGTTGGAATTCTTGTTGTCTGATAATCGAGTGAACCAGGTAGAAATGCAATCTGGAGAATGGTTCAATTATCTGCCAGCGAAAAAAATACAGATGAGCGTAGATAAAGAAGCCGTCATAGCGAATAATGTGGTGCCTTCTGCCTGGAAGGATTATGTGGTGGACAAAATGCAGTGGGAATACCCGCAGAACCATGTTTCACGTGCAGAATTAAGCCTAATGGCGATTATATTGGAAAATAACTGGCAAAGACCTATTTATTTTACGAACTATACGCCTGCGGAAAATATGGCAGGACTGGATAAATATATTGTAGATGAGGGAATTGTGCGAAGGCTAATGCCTGTTTCGCTACCGGGGCAGGAAGACGGACAGTTGGCCGGTAATGTTGAAAAGCTGTATCAGAATGCCGTGCATACTTTTCAATGGGGCAAATATGGAAGTATGAACTTTGTAGATGTGGATTCTCGTCGACTCATAGAAAATTTTATCTATCCGGATGTTTATGTACAGGCTTCGCAATTATTAAAGCAGCAGGGCGATTTGGCAAAAGCCAAGGAGGTGGCTATAAAAGCAGTTGAGCTGTTGCCTAAGCGGAGTTATAGCTTGAATGAAGCGTTAAGCTATACCGATATTGTAGATACCTTATATAAAACGGAAGAAATCGAACTGGCCAATAATGTGGTGAAACGGAACATATCTTTTGTAAAAGACTATTTGGACTATGCAGAATCCCTTGCCAATGATAAACCTGAAGCATTGGATACCCGTAAGATACGCTATTCTTTAGCCGTTTTGGAGATGTATGACAGGATTTTGGAAGGAACAGGAGAGAAGGAGCTGTATGCACGGGTGAATAAGACATTTACGCATTATCGGGATAAATATCTCGGGGAATAAAAGAGAAAAAGGAGGCGCAGTCCGTGTCTGAAAAGCGAAATATCATCGTCATTGCGAGGTGACGAAGCAATCTGATGATGTCAAAAACGCAGATTGCTTCGTCATGCTTCCTCGCAATGACGCGTTTTTTAGCCTTTCTTTACTTCCTTCGCCCAGCTATCTTTGAGTGTTACCGTACGGTTGAACACCAAGTGGTCTGCTGTAGATTTAGTATCTAAGGTAAAATAGCCTAACCGGATAAATTGGTATCCTTTGCCTGCTTCAGCATGTGCTAAGTCCGATTCGATATATGCCTTCTCGATGATTTGTAAGCTATCGGGATTAATCGATGATTTAAAATCTTCCGTTGCTGCGGGGTTCTCTTCGTTGAAGAGACGGTCATACAACCTTACTTCAGCTTGTTTGGCATGTGCTGCAGAAACCCAGTGGATAGTCCCTTTGACTTTCAATCCAGAGGTGTCTTCACCAGATTTTGAATTAGGGACATAGGTACAATGCACTTCGGTAACTTTCCCGTTTTCATCTTTCACAAAATCGTGGCATTCCACAATATAAGCATGTTTCAAGCGTACGGATAGTCCAGGACCTAATCGGAAAAATTTCTTCGGTGGTTCTTCCATGAAATCATCACGTTCAATCCAAAGCTCTTTGGAGAATGGAAGTACACGAGAACCTTCTCCTCCTTCTACTTCTGGGTTGTTCTCCCCAATAAGTTCCTCGGTTTGTCCATCTGGATAGTTGGTAATTACCAATTTGATAGGATCCAATACGGCCATGCGACGCCAAGCTGTTTGGTTAAGGTCCTCACGTATACAAAACTCCAATAAACCTACATCTATCATGTTTTCTCGTTTCTGCACACCAATTCGCTCACAGAAGTTGCGGATGGAAGCTGGCGTATAACCTCGACGACGAAGGCCTGAAATTGTTGGCATACGAGGGTCGTCCCAGCTTTCTACATGTTTCTCGTTAACCAATTGTAAAAGCTTACGCTTACTCATCACCGTATAGGTCATGTTCAGGCGTGCAAATTCATATTGTTTAGATGGGAATATTTCTAATTGTTCAATTAACCAATCGTATAATGCACGGTGTGGAATAAACTCCAGGGTACAGATGGAATGCGTGATTTTTTCGATGGAATCGGATTGTCCATGGGCAAAATCATACATTGGGTAAATGCACCATTGGTCGCCTGTACGGTGGTGATGAGCATGCTTGATGCGGTACAACAAAGGGTCACGCAGATGCATGTTGGGGTTGGCCAAATCAATCTTAGCACGTAATACTTTTTCACCATCTTTGTATTTTCCTTCACGCATCTCTTCGAAGAGTTGTAAGTTCTCTTCGATAGAACGGTTACGGTAAGGTGTGGGTTTTCCAGCCTCGGTAGGTGTACCTTTAGCTGCAGCAATTTCTTCTGCGCTACTGTCGTCCACATAAGCTAAACCTTTTTTGATAAGTTGGACAGCATAGCCATACAAAGTTTCAAAATAATCTGAGGTATATAGCTCTTCAGCCCATTGGTAACCTAACCACTGAATATCTTGTTTAATACTTTCGACATACTCGGTGTCCTCTGTCACTGGGTTGGTGTCGTCAAAACGAAGGTTTGTTTTGCCATTGTACTTCTGCGCCAAACCAAAGTTTAAGCAGATAGACTTGGCATGACCGATATGGAGATAACCATTAGGTTCTGGCGGAAAGCGTGTCAGTACACGTCCGTCATGGGTTCCTTTACGAAGATCTTCTTCGATAATCTCCTCGATAAAATTCAGTGGTTTTTCATCATTTAACATCCTGCAAAGTTAATTATTTCGTGCTGATTTCCGAAGGTCTAAAAGTTGGGAAGTATAAGAATATAAAATCACATTTTATTTACTGTCGCATCCGAGAATCATTCCCGTTTAAAATGTGTATTTTTAGCTCCTTAAGTAAAGTATGTATATGTACAGACAGATATTGGTATTCTTCCTTATATGGTTTGCAGTTGGCAATATGTTATATGCCCAAAAGACTAAAAAGCCGGAATTGTTGGTTTATGGCCACGATATGCTGTCCTTTGCGGCGGCTGTACAAGGTGCAAAATCGGATGTGCCAACTCTTTGGGTGGTGGATGCGCAAGATATACTTCCGGAGCTTTTCACACAGCAACTCTCCATTGAAAATCTTCCTGCTTTGGACGGGGGAATATGGATGGAACTGCTTATGGAAGTTGGATTGTCCAAACAGCGGAACGATTCCTTGGCCATTGTTATCAAAAAGGATATGAGTCCGAGATTGGTTCAAAATGCAGTGGAAAGAATATTATCTAAACAAACTAATTTGACGGTCGTTCGTGGAGAGAGGATAGAAAGTTTGAAACCGGTAAAGAAAGGATGGGAAGTTGTATTGACCAATAAGCACCGTTATCAAGTTCGTGCCATGGTGGATGGAAGTAATGAACAACAGTTGCCCACTTTATTATCTCAAGAGAATACTTGGGCAAAACCTGGACGGATATTACCTATCAGTCAATTGGAAAAGGAACAGTATCGGACGTTGCTTGCTTCAGGGGAAGCGGCTGGGGATATCTATGGTGTGTCCTTGCAACAAGTGTTGTTTTCCGAACGTGATGGGATCTTTAGTATATTAGGCGTTCAGCAATTATTATCTGACGAAAGCACTGGCTTACCGATAAAGGCTGCAATAGGGCAGGCAATGGGGGCAGCGGCAAGTTATCTTGCATTTTTCAAAACGACTTCGGACAAGATTGATGTACGAAAGCTGCAAAGTGAATTGTTACTTTATGGGGCAAGAATTGTCCCTTATCAAGATATAGCTATTGAGGACGTCAACTTTGGTGCTGTGCAGCGGCTTGGTCTGTCGGGTATTTTTAAAGGAAGTACAAAAGATAGGGGATTTTATTTAGGAAAAAAGAAAGCCGTGACTTTTGCAGAAATAGAGCCTATCTTCAGACAGTTGTACAGCAGGAGTCAGCTCTGGTTTGTGGACAATACGGATGAGGAAATGACTTGGGCGAATTTTCTGGATCTCATTCGTTTTGTAGGCATGCGCGGTGAAGAAATTGAAAAACAAATAGAAAAGGATTGGTCTTCAAAGTTAAAATTTGAAGGAAGTTTTGATAGGGAGGCACAGGTCAGCCGTTATCAATTTGCAGCTATCCTCGATAGATATGCCAGTGCTTATGTCAAGGCAATTAATCAGGATGGACAGTTTGTGCAATAAAGTGGTCAGTAGTAAGTGAGCAGTTACCAGTCTGTTTGCTTATCACTTACAATAGGTCACTTATCACTATCTATTCCCAACGTTTTTTAGGAACACAAGTGATATTTTGTGTTTTGCGTAGAATGATAGGACGTTGGTCAAAACGACTCTCAAGGACTAAAGAGTCTGTATCATGATAAGCCACTTTATACCGTGGGAGATAAGTTCCCGTGCGGTAACATCCGGAAGCTTTATATTTCCCATTAGGCTTGGCGTATATACCTTCTCCGATGAGACTGTCGCCACGGATGACGTACACACCTTTTGCATATTCTGTCCATTTGCCGTCTTGATAACAGGAATCTGGAATCCGTTGCGTTTTGGCATGAACTTTCATGACGGTGTATATGGAATCACAAGTGAATTTGAATTCATGCAGCGTATAATCCAACATTTGAGATTGATTAGGAATGCTATCCTGAATCCATACACCTTGTAGGTAGTCGGCTCCTTCTGATTGCATTTCCGAATGACGGACACAGCTACTTGTAAAGAAAAGCATGGCTATCCAAATGGATAGACATGCTTTCATGTTGTATTTATATGAGGAATAAATCACTAATCTATTTTAAACTTCCAACCATATCCTCTGGTTTCACCCATTCATCGAATTGCTCCGCTGTTACATAACCTAATGCAATAGCTGTTTCCTTCAATGTGGAATTGTTTTTATGTGCAGTTTGTGCGATCTCTGCAGCTTTGTAGTAACCAATTTTGGTGTTCAAAGCGGTAACCAACATCAATGAGTTGTCTACCAATTCTTTGATACGGGTATGATTCGGTTCTATTCCCTGTGCACAGTGCTCGTCGAAAGAAACGCAGGCATCTCCTATTAGGCGAGCTGATTGTAGGAAGTTGGCTGCCATCACAGGTTTGAATACGTTTAGTTCGTAATGACCTTGTGTACCACCAATAGTAATGGCTACATCGTTACCCATTACTTGGGCTGCGACCATAGTTAATGCTTCACACTGCGTTGGATTTACTTTACCCGGCATAATGGATGACCCCGGTTCATTTTCAGGAATCAAAATTTCGCCGATACCAGAACGAGGGCCTGAAGCCAACATGCGGATGTCGTTAGCGATTTTATTCAAAGCTACAGCAAGCTGTTTCAATGCGCCGTGTGTTTCAACAATAGCGTCATGTGCTGCTAAGGCTTCGAATTTATTTTCGGCAGTTACGAAAGGATGTCCTGTGAAATCTGCGATGTATTTTGCAACCACGACATCGTATCCTTGGGGCGTATTCAAGCCGGTTCCTACAGCAGTACCGCCTAAAGCAAGCTCAGAAAGGTGAGACAAAGTATTTTTTAAAGCTTTCAAGCCGTGGTTAAGCTGTGCTACATAACCTGAAATTTCTTGTCCTAATGTCAATGGAGTCGCATCCATTAAGTGGGTACGGCCTATTTTTACGACATGCATGAATTCTTCGGATTTACGCTTAAGGGTGTCGCGCAATTTTTCCACACCAGGGATAGTTACCTCCGCTACAGCTTTGTAGGCAGCAATGTGCATACCTGTAGGGAAAGTATCGTTAGATGATTGCGATTTGTTGACATCATCGTTTGCTTTTAATACGGGTTCTCCTTCGCCGATTTTGCCACCTGCCAATACCTGTGCACGGTTTGCCACAACCTCATTTACGTTCATGTTGGACTGTGTTCCTGAACCTGTTTGCCAAATTACTAAAGGAAACTGGTCATCAAGTTTGCCAGCCAAAATCTCGTCACAAACTGCGGCGATAGCATCACGCTTTTCTACGGGTAATACCCCTAATTCGTGGTTGGCATAAGCAGCAGCTTTTTTCAAGTAAGCAAAGCCTTCGATGATCTCTTTTGGCATAGAAGCGGCTGGTCCGATTTTGAAGTTGTTACGTGAACGTTCGGTCTGCGCACCCCAGTATTTATCTGCAGGTACTTGAACTTCACCCATGGTATCTTTTTCTATTCTGAATGACATGATGTTAAAGTAAAAATTAAAAAATACAAGTCAAAAAAGTGACGAATGGGCAACTATGTGTAATCGCTACAAAACGTCTGCTCAAAAGTATGAAAAAGCAGGGAGAAAACCGAATCTGTTCTACATTCCTAACCGCTTGTTTATACGCTCTTGGATATGATGATAGAGTTGTCTGGGTTTTAAGGTACGCCAAGGGAACTCGTTGAAATCACCCCCGAAATTGATATAGTAATCAATGTTCATAGATTTGAACTCTTGGATGACATGTTCACGAAAGTTAATAGCAACGACCCAACCGTCTTCTATGTCTTCATACCATTCTTCATAGTAAGAATCATCAGAGCTGTGGAAGTTCAAGACATTCTCGCCAATGAGTATAAATTTGTTAATCCCTTCTCCGATCATAATATCTATCAACTCTCGTTTGAGAATCATGATGTCGTTATAGATGGCATCATTCCATTCGCCGATCAACTCAATAATAGCATAGCCTTTTTCGTAGTCTGCGTAAAGTACTTTCAGATAGAGTGTCAGCGACCCAAAAGCGTCCCATTGCGGATGTAACAGGTAATTATATATCTGTTTATCAAATTCGAATTCGCTGTAAACCGTTCCATAGAAAGGGGACCGTTCGTCATCAGCGGCGATGTAATCGTCGCGCCATCTGTAGTAGGGTTCAATCTCGTGCATGACTAAGGACTTTGAAACCCCAAACATATAAAAAAATATAGTTTTTTTGCTTTGTTGGGAGGATTAGATGAGAAAACATTTACCCCTTATGATTGTCTCTTAATTGTTATAAGCGATATTAGGATTTTCGAGGGGATTTCTGTATATTCTGCTGATTCAGAATATTATTTTTGTTTATCAATAATTTGATAAAACTATATTAATTTTGCAACCGAATACTATCCATGCAAAAAGGTACTAAACGGAATATTTTTGTGGCTGCGACTTACGCAGCGGTCTTGCTTTTGGGCATAATTCTAGGACAGAATTATGTCAATGAGCAGGGGAGCAAGCCGGGAAGTAGTCTTGTGCCGATTGGACTGTCCAACGACACTTGGAAGATCCAACAGCTGATGGATTTGATTTCCAACACCTATGTGGATAGTGTGGACATGGATTCCATACAGCATGGGGCAATCAACCATATTATTTCGCATTTGGATCCTTATTCCTCCTATTTAGTGCCTAACGAATCCAAGCGGCAGACTGAGATTCTGGAAGGTACGTTTGAAGGAATAGGCATGGAATATTTCAATCTGAATGATACCTTACTTATTGTTTCCTTAATCAATAATGGCCCGGCGGATAAAGCGGGCTTTCGGGTAGGGGATAAAATTCTGAAGATCGGTGAACGGCAAGTTGCCGGTGTACAGGTGTCCCGAGAGGAAATCGAACGGTTGATTCGTGGTAAACGAGGTTCTTCCGTCAATATTCACATTCAACGGGATTCTTTGTCATTAACTGAGCCGATTAAGGTGGTGCGGGACCAGGTGACGGTGAGTTCATTAGACGTAGTCTATATGATTGAACCGACAGTCGGCTATATCAAGGTGAGGCGATTCGGTGTGAATACGGCTGAAGAGTTTAAAACGGCCCTTGTTGAGCTGAAAAAGCAAGGAGCGAAACGATTGATTTTGGATTTGCGGGATAACGGAGGTGGATATTTCCATGTAGCTATCAAGATGGCTAGTGAGTTTTTTCACGATCGGCGTCTTATCGTATACACAGAGGGTGCGCATGAGGAGCGGCATAATTATCATTCGGAGGGAAATGGTGAATTTGAAACGGGAGAGTTAACTGTTCTGATTAACGAGCAAACAGCTTCTGCAAGTGAAATTGTAGCTGGTGCGGTCCAGGATTGGGATCGAGGCATTATTATTGGGCGGCGTTCTTTCGGGAAAGGAATTGTGCAGGAACAATTTGATTTTCCTGATGGGTCTACTATAAACCTCAGTATTGCGCGCTATTTCACTCCTTTAGGACGTAGTATACAGAAAAAATATACGGCAAATTGGTCGAATATGGTGGATTTCAACTCCATGTACAAAGGACTATGGGCTGTTGATACGCTTTATGCACATGGCAAAGTCTTTCAAACCAATGCCGGAAACCAAGTGTATAGCGGTGGTGGAATCTTGCCTGATATTATCGTTCCACAAGATTCCAACTCGCTCAGCCTGTTGTATCAGGATCTGTTGCGTTATAGCTTTATTGAGCAATTTGTATATTCACGTTTTACCAAGCAACTTCCCGCATATTCCATTGAAAACTTTTTGCAGGGGTATAACCTGCCGGATAATGAGTACCATGCTTTCATCGATTTTGTGCGAAGTGAAGGGCTTCTAATTTCCGACCGTAGAAAGGCTGAATTGAGAGATTTGATAGAAACCGATATTGAAGCGTTAGTAGGGCGGTATTATTTTGGTCGTGAAGCCTATTTCAAGGTGAAGAACAGGGGTGATTCTTTTATCAAAAAAGCCTTGGAACGATATGGCCTTGTTAAGGTAGCAAGCTAATATCTGCCCAGATAGGGTAGTGGTCGGAGAGCTTTTCTTTGACAATCTGGTAATTTTCGACTTGAAATACCTTGCTGCATAACATATAATCTATTTGAAATAGGGGGAGCATCTCGTAATGCGTTACACCCCAGCCCTGTCCTTTTTCCCTAAACGTGTTTTTAAGGCCTCTGCTAATCAGATTGACGCTATAGGACATAGGGGTGTCATTAAAATCTCCCATAACGATGACCGGATAACGTGTTGCATCGATATGTTCACGTAAAGCTTGGGCTTGTTTACTACGTTTTTCGAATGCGTCTTTGAGCTTGCGACCTACACGATGAGTAGCTTTTTCTTCTGTATGCGTATTTGCAGAAGGGTTTTGAATAAATTCTTTGTCTTCGTTTTGTAGCGCGAAAGATCGCAGATGAACATTATAGACGCGGATTGTATCTTGCTGGCGGACAATATCGACGAAGATGATACGGTTTATCCCATATTCATTTTGGGTGATTGTTCCTTTGTTGATGATGGGGAATTTGGAAAAAATAATCTGTCCGTACCCTTCATGCTCACTCTTCATCGCAGGAGCAAAGTAGAAATCCTCAAATCCAGCATCTTGTGCTAGAATTTTACTGAATTGCTGTTGTCCTTTGATTTTGGTAAAAAACTCCTGCATACAAAGAATGTCTGGATCTGTTTTGTTGATTAAATCAATAGCTCCTTGTTTAAAGTCTTTCGTGGTAGGGTTTTTGATTTCTTTGAAAAGGTGTGCATTATACGTCATAATACGTAGAGTGGAATCACTTTTTTCAGAGGCTGTGTTCTGCGTTCGAAAGCCGATGTGCTGCGAGAGCAAGTTCCATCCCAGTAGGATAGGAATCAGCGTAAGTAGGGCATATCTTGGTTTACGTAAGAGCCAATACGCTACGAATCCCAGATTGATCAATAATATAGGTAAATATCCTAAACCCAAGAAGGCAATAGGCCAAACAGTTTTTGGATTGATGAAAGAAGCCGAATAACTGAGCAATAACAAGAGTACAGCTAGACAGTTGCCAAGCATGACCGTTCTGCTAAAGTACCCTAATTTCTTTTTGAAGATCGACTTTCTTGCCATTATTCGTATTCCTCCTCTTCCTCATCGTAGTCATCACCTACTCTGAAAAGCGTTTCTTTTTCATATGACGTCAAGCTATCATAGCCGCTTACTGAAATTTTATCCAAGATATAATCAATTTCATCCTGATTGGGTAAGTCCGATTGATGTTTATATTTTAACGCACTACCTGTAAGGTTATTGTTTCTATGTACGACCTTTAGCTTACTGGGTTTGGTCTTTTTAAATAGTAAGCTCCAATCGTTGCCTCGCTGCAAAGCATATGTGAATAAGATTCCTCCAAATACCATGATAAGAAAAGTGACTGCGCCGGCTTTGTTTACTAAAGCTATGAATACCAGCTGTAGAGCTGTATAAACAATAGCGATGGTTTTGAGTTGCACGTTGCCAAAAAGAAACAATCGGATGTGCATTTGCGGGACTAGTGTCGCGATACTGGCGACTAAAGCACCAATGGCAAAGGCAGAGCTACTGAAAGATGTTTGAAAGCTCTGGTGCAAGATCGGGATAAACCCTAACAGGACATACAGAATGCCTCCTGTTAGTATGCTTGAAATATAGACAAACAGAAACTGTCTTTTATTGAGAAAATTGAGAAATGTGTTGCCAATCCAATATAACCACAGGCAGTCAAACAATAAGTGGAAGAGTCCTGTGTAGAGGAAAGAATAGGTAATGAGTGACCACGGTTGGGTTAAAAATCTTTCGGGAGAAAGAGGCAGCCGTAGATAATCCAGTGCATAGTCGTATAGGGGCATTTGGATAAGGTTTACCTCTTTCAATAAATCAAAAAAATGAATCAGCACAAATAATAATACCTGTGCAGATAAGATATAAGGGATGGGAGACTTGCTACGATAGGTGTCTCGCCAAAAGGCCCTTAACACATTTTCTTTTCTCTCCATAATTATTGATAACCTCTCTTAATTCCCCATACTTTCAGCAGGATAAATGCAAACAAAGCACCACCTACGTGAGCTAAGTGAGCAATAGAATCGCCCGAATGGGAAAAGCCTAAATATATTTCAATGAGTATTAAAATCGGGATAAAAAACTTTGCTTTAATCGGTACTGGAATAAAAAACAGGTACAGCGACATATTTGGAAACAAATAGCCAAAAGCTAAAAGCAAGCCATAAATAGCCCCTGAAGCACCAACCAGCGGTGTAGCGTAGATAGAAGCCAAGGTATTGAAGTCTTGTTGACTTATAGGCAGATTTGAGCTTACTCGATTGTTGAGCATGTCAAAGTTAATATATTCAGAAGCTCGGATTGTCCCTGCAATATTATAAACTTCAGCAGCTTGGACCCCGTATTGTAATACTAAAGCTCCAATACCGCAAATTAGGTAAAAATTCAAAAAACGTTTTGATCCTAAAATCTGCTCAATAATTGGCCCGAACATAACCAGGGAAAACATATTAAAGAAAATATGACTAAATCCGCCATGCATGAACATGTAAGTAATTACTTGCCAGACGTGAAAAAATGGCGAGTCTGGATAGAATACACCAAAAAAACGAGTAGCTTGCTCGAATATCAGCGACCCGATGAAACAGATAATATTGATTATAAGTAGGTTTTTAACTACTGGAGGCAGATTTGAAAGAAGGTTGTTCATATAGAAAAATTAGTCTGTTTAACGTATGTTTTTGCCAAATCGTTCCATTAGCTCTTGCAAGGTGATAGTAACGATCGTTGGTTTCCCATAGAGAGATATACTTGGCGATTCGGTTGCAAAAAGCTTATCGATAAGTTCTGCCATCTCTTCATTGTCCAAAGCCACTCCGGCTTTTATCGATGCGTTTTTTGCTAGGCTTCTTGCCAGATTCTCTCTTTTATCAAGCTTTAAGTTATCACTATTATTTTTAAAATCCTCTAAAAGTTGTTCAAGAATTTTTGTTTCATTTACATTGGTGCCTAAATCCGCAGGAATACCATCAATAATGTATGTTGTTTTCCCGAACGGTCGTAACTGAAACCCCAAAGTCTGTATTTCCTGCAAAATATCCTCCATTAAAGCAAAATCTGCTGCACTCAATTCGATAGTTTGCGGAAATAAACTCTGTTGACTGCTCCCTTGGTTGTTTTCAAGTTGCTCTTTGTATTGTTCAAACAGTATTCTTTCATGTGCTGCTTGTTGGTCAATGAGCATAAAGCCGGAGTGTATCTGTGATACTATAAAACGCTGATGCAATTGAAAGAACTGTTTAGTGTTTGTCCGCTCATTTGCTGGGGTTTCTACCACAGCAATAGATTCTTTCTCTGGAAGCAAAGAAAGTTGTTCCGTTTCCTCTTGGTTGGTTATTTTGTATAGGGTATCCCAGTTTTGGGGTATTCCAGCTTTTCGTTCCAAACCTTCGGCATAGGCGGAAGAACGTGTGCCGGAGGACGGGCTTTTTCCCTCTTCAAAAGGATTAAAGTTTGGATTGAACGATATAGTGGGAGCTTGAATTTCTTCCAATGGCTTGTCTGTAATCAGGTTGGCAAAGCTGGTCTCTTGGTTGAAATCCAAGGAAGGTGTAATGTTATAACGACCTAATGAACGTTTTACCGCAGAACGGAGGATAGCATAAATAGCTTTATCATCCTCATATTTGATTTCTGTCTTTGTTGGGTGGACGTTGATATCAATTTTTGCCGGGTCAATATCTATGAATAAAACATAGAGTGGATAAGTATCAGATGGAAGAATATCATCGTAAGCATTCATGACCGCATGATTCAGATAGGGATCTTTGACAAAACGGTTATTCACGAAGAAGAACTGCTCTCCCCTTGTCTTTTTTGCAAACTCGGGCTTGCCGATAAAGCCATGTATATTAATGATGGTCGTGTCTTCTTCCACAGGGACTAAGCGTTGGTTGTAATTGTTGCCAAAGAGGTGGACAATCCGCTGTTTTAGTGTTTCGGCAGGTAAATGAAATAGCTCGTTTCCATCGCTGTGCAGGCTGAAAAAGATATCGGAATGCGCCAGGGCTATGCGCTGAAATTCATCAATGATATGGCGCATCTCCACCGGATTGCTTTTTAAAAAATTACGGCGGGCAGGAATGTTGAAGAACAGATTCTTTACCGATATACTGGTGCCCGCAGGTAGTGCCTCGGGATGTTGATCTATCACTTTTGATCCTTCGATTTCAATGATGGTTCCCAGTTCATCTTCCACACGGCGGGTTTTGAGTTCTACTTGGGCGATAGCGGCAATGGATGCCATAGCTTCGCCTCGAAAACCCATGGTGCGTATGGCAAATAGATCTTCTGCTTTGCGTATTTTAGAAGTAGCGTGCCGCTCAAAGCATAGACGGGCATCAGTGACACTCATGCCACAGCCGTTGTCAATCACTTGGATGAGTGATCTTCCTGCATCTTTGACGATAAGCTTTATCTTGTCTGCTCCGGCATCGATGGCGTTTTCCATAAGTTCCTTCACGGCAGATGCCGGGCGTTGAACAACTTCACCTGCTGCTATCTGGTTGGCCACCGAATCGGGCAATAACTGAATAATATCTGTCATACGAAGCAAAGTTACGAAATTGATAGATGCTTATAAAGGAAGTGATAAACTTAGAAGAGGATAAAAAAATAGCGAGTACCATCGAAGGTCTCGCTATTTTCTTCTAATTGTGTTAAGAGCCTATTTGAAAGCAAATACTTTGCCCAAAGACTCGTTGCTGGTAAATGTGGTGTCTAAGTCGATCAATTCACCTGTAACAATGTTGATTACCATACCATGCACGGCTAAGTCTTGGCCGTTCTTCCATGCGTTTTGAACAATAGAAGTTGTGCATAGGTTGAAGACCTGCTCTTTGGCATTCAGTTCAACCAGACGGTTTGTTTTTTCTTCTGAATCAGAAATAGCATCGATTTCGGCCGCGTGTAGTCGGTAAACATCTTTGATGTGGCACAACCAGTTGTCGATAATGCCGAATTGTTTTTGGCTTAAAGAAGCTGCTACACCTCCACAGCCATAGTGACCAGCTACGATAATGTGTTTTACTTTTAATACATTTACAGCATAGTCCAATACTGACAACATACTCATGTCAGAATGCACACACATGTTCGCAATGTTACGGTGGACAAAAACTTCACCAGGTTTTCTACCTGTTACCTCGTTTGCAGGCACGCGGCTATCTGCACAGCCTATCCATAAAATTTCTGGACTTTGGCCTTTTGCAAACTGCTCAAAGCGGCCTGTCGAGTCATTCTTGACAAACTCAACCCACTCTTTGTTTCCGTCTAATATTTTGTTGTAACCGATCTCTAATTCTTTTTGTCCCATATTGTTTTATATTTTTTTTGTCTTATAAATATTTTTTAGACAAGTTTTGTTTTAAGTGTTAAAATTAATAATCAACTTTTTTGTCATCCTGACCAAGGAAGCCTGTCTGCGGTAGGCAGGGATCTATGAGCTAAAGTAGCTTCTATAGATGTCTCCTATCGTCAACATGACAAATTAATAGAGTTCCTGTCGAGAGGAAGCTTTTAGACCCCCTCTTTTTCAAGTCTTTACTTCTTGTATGTAATAGAATCCAATTCGATATTGATACCCTTGCTGACGGCATTCATTTCGAAATCACGCAGTACTTCGATTACGTCTTTGTCGATAAACTTGCTATATCGGCCATCAATACGAATGGCTCCGGTATTCTTAGGCAAGTTATATAATTTTTGCTGAATAGGCACTTTGTTCAAGAAAGAAACCTCCTCAGCGAGTGTCATGACAACCGTATTTTCTCCGTCTTTTTCTTTTACTTCAATCTTGAATGCATTTTGCATGTTGGCTCTGATAATATAGAATACCGCGACCAAAATACCGATTCCTACACCCATCAGTAGATCTGTGAAAACGATAGCTACAATGGTAATCACAAATGGAATAAACTGATCTAATCCTTTGCGCAGCATGCTCTTGAATAGTTCCGGTTTAGCTAATTTGTAGCCTGTGTGCAAAAGGATAGCTGCCAAACACGATAGCGGAATCATATTGATTATTCCCGGAATGACAAGTAAAGCAACCAAAAGCCACATCCCGTGTAACATTGCGGCTTGTCTGGTACGTCCACCTGCTTGCACATTGGCTGAAGAGCGTACGATTACCGAAGTCATCGGAAGACCACCTAACATACCGCTGGACATATTTCCAATTCCTTGTGCGATCAACTCTCTATTGGTAGGTGTGTTACGTTTGAAAGGATCAAGCTTATCCACGGCCTCAATACTTAAAAGTGTCTCTAAGCTGGCAATAATAGCAATGGTAATAGCTACGACCCATACATCTTTGTTCAAGATTTGTGAGAAATCTGGAAAGATGAACAGGTTTGTGAACTCTTGGAAAGAAGAAACTACAGGGATAACCACATAATGGCTGTCCGTGATTGCCATAGCGGTTCCGTTGAATGCCAAAGCCAAGCCCACTCCCAGTAACACGACTACTAATGGTGCTGGAACCTTGCTTAATCCCTTGATCTTCGGCCAATATATCAATACGGCCAGTGATAGAAAACATATAATCGTTGCGCCCCAATTGATACCAGAAAGCAAGGTGTCTTTAAATGCAGCTATCCCGCCGCCGTTGTCCAATTCAAAGGCATGATCTTCTGTCAAACCAAAAGCCAACGGTATTTGTTTCAAAATGATGGTAATACCGATGGCAGCCAGCATCCCTAAGATGACAGCAGAGGGGAAATAGTTGCCTATCATCCCTGCTTTGATAATTCCCAGTATCAACTGTACGACACCGGCAATTACTACTGCCAAAAGGAATGTCTCATAAGCACCAAGTTGTTCTATGGCACCAAGGACGATAACGGTTAGCCCAGCTGCAGGTCCACTAACGCTTAGGGGCGATTTGCTGATGCTGGCAACAACAATACCTCCAATAATTCCGGTTAAAATTCCTGCAAACAATGGAGCACCGGAGGCCATTGCTATACCCAAACATAGTGGTAAGGCTACTAAAAAGACTACAACACTTGCCGGGAAGTCATATTTTAAATCTCTTTTCGATAATTTTAGAAAAGCAGATACACGAGTTCCTAACATAAAAATATTTTAATTTTGACTGTTTCAATAAGGGCACAACGATTTGTATCTTGTTGTTTCGGTAGGCTTAAAAGCCATAGTTCATAACAAAGATGATCGCGCTGTGCACAATTCCAATGAATAACGGCATGAAAAATCCTAGGGATATTCCTAGTGAAGTTTATGCCTTGCGAAAAAATAGAATTAACAGTTAGGAGGCGGGGTGGGAACGGAAGGATGGAAAGAGTAAATAAGCTTTTCATTCCGGAGATAATTGTTTTGCTTGCCTTGGTTTTCTGCAATAGGGCAGAATGTCAGGTAGTCTGAACTCTCTGTACTGAAAAATTTGGATCCGGTTTCGTGCAAATCCTCTGATGGATTGTTCCCATTTGCCGTATTTTCGATCTCCAGTTGAAGGACAACCTGAAGTATCGTTCCCTGATCCAAAACATCGACAAACATAGGTGTAGCCGATATGAGCATCTTTGTTAAAAAGACGGCAAAGCATATCTTGGCTGCAATTATTTGTCTGATATTCTTTTTCACTTTCTGTTTTTTACAGTTACAAAAATAGGGTTTTTCGGTAAAAAAACCTAACAAATAGGTAGTACTGGTGTTAAAATTTTATTAAATCTTTGGAAGTATGGGCCTTTTGATTAAAATATGACAAACATATATCATAATTGTAATTAAAGAGTTATACTTGTATGTTATAAATGATGTCTATGCAAGCACAATTTATAGAAAAAATCACAGCTTCATATAATCCTAAAGGAGCTTTTATCCAATTAGGGTCAGGTATTCTCGATGGTCAGGTAGTTACAGGTGCCAAGGTAAACTTAGCTTTGAAGATGATGAATCGGCATGGTCTGATTGCTGGAGCTACTGGAACTGGAAAAACAAGGACGCTACAATTAATTGCAGAGCAATTATCTGATGGAGGAGTCCCTGTATTCATGTTGGATGTCAAAGGTGATTTGTCTGGACTGGCCGAACCGGGTAAAATAAATGACGCCTTGATTGAGCGTGGGAATTTAGTGGGCATTCCTTTTGAGCCAGCAAGTTTTCCTTTAGAGATATTTTCGTTGAGCGGCCGTTTAGGAGCACCGATGCGCATCACTATTGAAGATTTTGGACCGATACTGTTGTCGCGTATTTTGGATCTGAACGATACGCAGACAGGTGTGCTTGCCGCAATTTTCAAATATGCAGAAGATCATCAGTTTCCACTGGTAGATTTGTTGGACTTGAAAAAATTGCTGTCTTACTTGACCGATGGGCCAGGGGCGGCAGAGATTAAAGAGGAATACGGTAAAATCAGTACAGCAACTTCAGGCACGATTCTGCGTAAGATTGTGGCGGTGGAACAACAGGGACTTGCTCATATCTTCGGAGAGCGAGAGTTCGATATACAAGATCTTTTTAATAAAGTAGATGGGCGAGGGGTGATTACCTTATTGAACATTTCTGATGTGCAGGATCAACCACTGCTGTTTTCTACGTTCTTACTCAGCCTCCTGGCGCAATTGTTCAAAAAATTGCCAGAGGTAGGTGATTTGGATAAGCCTAAGTTAGTTTTCTTTTTTGATGAAGCACATTTGTTGTTCAAAGGAGCATCAAAGGCTTTTCTGATGCAGGTGGAGCAAATCATTCGACTGATACGTTCAAAAGGAGTTGGTGTATTTTTCTGTACACAGGCGGCGAGCGATATCCCAGAATCTGTTTTGGGGCAATTGGGGAATAGGGTACAGCATGCATTACGTGCTTTCACGCCGAATGATGCGGAAAACTTACGCAAGACCGTAAAAACCTATCCACATTCTGAATTTTATGCTATTGACAAAGTGCTGACCAGTTTAGGTACAGGTCAAGCATTGGTTACAGTGCTAAATGATAAGGGTATCCCGACAGAGGTTGTCGCTACGCATTTGGTCCCTGCTCGAGCGGTAATGGGACCTGCTGGAACGGGAGTGTATGATAATATTATCAAGCAGTCGGATTTCTATACGAAATATCAAGAGCGGGTGGAAAGGCGAAGCGCGGCAGAGATTGTTGAGGAGCGTATGAAGGCCTACGAGTTGGAACAGGAACGAGAGAAATTGGCGAAAGAAAAAGAAAAGGCACAGCAAAAACCGACTACTACCACCAGAAGAAGTACAAGGCAGACGCCGATGGAAGCGGCGACAAATCAAGCGTCACGTACATTAGCACGTGAAGGAGCTAAGTTCTTAGGAAAGCTGGCCTCTGGATTATTAAATAGCCTCTTTAAAAGGAAATAGATTTTTATCTTTGTAGAATTCGTTGATTTTAATAGGTACTAACACAAAATAAATAAATATAATGAGTAAACCAACATTGTTAATTCTTGCTGCAGGCATGGCAAGCCGGTATGGTTCGTTGAAGCAGATAGATACTTTTGGCCCTCATGGGGAAACGATCATTGATTATTCTATATACGATGCGATAAATGCCGGTTTTGGAAAAGTAATTTTTATCATTCGTGAAGAATTTGTCGATAAAATGCGTGAGGTTTTTGATGAAAAACTCAAAGGCAAAATTGAAGTTGATTATGCGTTCCAAAGCTTTGATTTAACAAGATTTGGTATTGATCGTGTTATAGAACGTTCTAAACCTTGGGGAACAGCACATGCTGTGATGAGTGCTAAGGGGCTTGTAAATGAGCCTTTCTGTGTTATCAATGCGGATGACTTTTACGGAACAGATTCTTTTAACAAGATGGCGAAGTTTTTGACAACGGAAGTATCAGACGAAAAGATGGCATTAATGGGATTCCAAGTCGGCAATACGATGTCAGATTATGGCTATGTTTCACGTGGGGTGTGTGATGTCGATGAGCAAGGACATTTGAAATCGGTTACTGAACGTACGAATATATACTATGTAACCGATGAAGATGGGAATAAAAAGATCGTGTATGAAGAAAACGATGTTCAACATGATTTAGCTCCGGAAACTCGCGTATCCATGAACTTCTGGGGATTTACGCCGAAAATTTTTGAAGTTGCGGAAAGTATGTTCAAAGGTTTTGTGGAAGAAAATGCAGATAATCCAAAATCAGAATTTTTTATCCCTTCCGTACCGGATTATATGGTGAAACACGGCATGGCTGATTTTCAGGTTATCCCGACATCATCCAAATGGTTTGGTGTGACGTACAAAGAAGATAAGCCTATCGTACAAGAGAGTATCTCTAAGCTTATTGCAGATGGTGCATACCCAGATAAGCTTTTTTAAGGGAACTTATTTTAAATAAAAAAGAAAGGCTGTCTTAAAAAGACAGCCTTTCTTTTTTATTTAAAAGCAAAGAATTACTTCACTTCTTCAAATTCTACATCTTGAACATCGTCGCCACCTTTTGCGCTATTGTTTTGTCCTGCATCACCTTGAGGTTGCTGCTCTCCACCTTGTTGTGAAGCTGCGTACATCTCTTCGGAGGCTGCGTTCCAAGCATTTTGCAATTCAGCAGACGCTGTATCGATATCCGCAAAATTTCTTGCAGTATGAGCTGTTTTCAACTTTTCAAAAGCGCTTTCAATAGCCGCTTTTTTATCAGCAGAAAGCTTGTCGCCGTATTCTTTCAATTGTTTTTCAGTTGAGAAGATTAAAGCGTCAGCCGCATTGATTTTATCAGCTTCTTCTTTGATCTTTTTATCAGCTTCTGCATTGGCTTCTGCCTCTTGCTTCATTTTTTGGATCTCTTCGTCCGATAAACCTGAGGAAGCTTCAATACGGATATTTTGCTCTTTTCCTGTAGCTTTATCTTTTGCAGATACCTTAATGATACCGTTGGCATCGATATCGAAAGTTACTTCGATTTGAGGCACTCCACGAGGTGCTGGAGGAATATCCGTTAATTGGAAGCGGCCTAAAGTACGGTTTTGCGTAGCCATCGGTCTTTCCCCTTGCAATACGTGAATCTCAACGGAAGGCTGATTGTCTGCTGCGGTCGAGAATGTTTCGGACTTTTTGGTCGGGATAGTTGTGTTGGCATCGATTAATTTCGTCATCACGCCACCCATGGTTTCGATACCTAATGAAAGCGGTGTGACATCCAACAATAATACATCTTTAACCTCGCCGGTTAATACACCACCTTGAATCGCAGCACCCAATGCCACAACCTCGTCAGGGTTTACACCTTTAGATGGTTCTTTTCCGAAGAATTCTTTAACCGCGTCAACAATCGCCGGGATACGTGTCGAACCACCAACTAAGATTACTTCGTCGATGTCTGATGTACTGTAACCTGCATTTTTCAATGCGGTACGGCATGGGTCGATAGTGCGTTTTATCAAGTCAGCAGCTAGGCTTTCAAATTTAGCGCGTGATAATGTACGCACTAGGTGCTTAGGCCCAGTAGCATCAGCCGTAATATAAGGTAAGTTGATTTCGGTAGAAGTTGTGCTTGACAATTCGATTTTTGCTTTCTCGGCAGCTTCTTTCAAACGTTGCAATGCCATTGCATCTTTTTTCAAGTCGAAACCGTTGTTTTCGTTTGCGAATTCCTCTACTAACCAGTTGATGATAGCGTTATCAAAGTCATCACCACCAAGGTGTGTATCACCATCGGTTGATTTTACTTCGAATACCCCATCGCCTAATTCCAAAACAGAAACGTCGTGTGTACCACCACCACAGTCAAACACTACGATTTTCATGTCCTTGTCCGCTTTATCAAGACCATAAGCCAAAGCAGCGGCAGTAGGTTCGTTGATGATACGTTCTACTTTTAAGCCGGCAACTTCTCCAGCCTCTTTTGTAGCCTGACGTTGTGCATCGTTAAAGTAGGCTGGTACAGTAATTACGGCACGGTTAACCTCTTGTCCCAAGTAATCCTCTGCTGTTTTCTTCATTTTTTGAAGAATCATCGCTGAAATTTCTTGTGGCGTATATTTACGGTCGTCAATTTCTACACGAGGTGTATTGTTGTCGCCCTTTACTACTTTATAAGGCACTTGGGAGATTTCTTTTTGCGCTTCGTCAAAAGAAGTACCCATGAAACGTTTGATAGAATAAACAGTTTTATGAGGATTGGTAATTGCTTGACGTTTTGCAGGATCACCTACTTTACGTTCACCGCCCTCAACAAAAGCAACAATAGAAGGCGTTGTGCGTTTTCCTTCGTTGTTAGCAATAACTACAGGCTCGTTACCTTCCATCACGGCAACACATGAGTTTGTAGTTCCTAAGTCGATTCCTATAATTTTTGACATATCTAAAATATTGTTTTTTACTAATTTGTTATTTTCCTCTATTCTATCAAGTGCTATGCCAACCGTGAAAAATGCTGAAATTATAACGGATTGGCTGTCTTGGGATAAAAGTTTCTGCCAATCTGTCACGCATTGGTTTTGCATTGAGACGATAAGCCATATATTTCATCTGTTAGAACTGTCATGACATATATTTTATGACGCTCGCTTGCCACGTATAAAATTTTTTTAGCCGGAATAAATTGCTAAATTCGTGTTTGCAACATATAGAGACATGACCTTTCAGGAATATTTAGATTATTTTGAACAAATTTTAGCTTCTCCTCAGGATTACCCTGCTTATCAGGATCCGGAGTATTTAAACTATGCGAAGCTCAACTGGTCGCGAATGAACCGCTGGTTAAAACGCTTTGAGCCTAATGAGGAAATGAAGTCGATGATTTCCTCCATTACAGAACCGCAACATTGGATTGTTATTACCGAACCATGGTGTGGCGATGCAGCACATTCTGTAGCGCAACTTTATCAGATTGTGAAAAACAATCCGAATATCGATTTTGAAATTCAATTGCGGGATGCGGAGCCTTTCCTGATAGAGGATTATTTGACTAATGGTGGAAAATCTATCCCTAAATTGATTATCCGTAACGATGTGGGACACGATAAGGTGATTTGGGGGCCACGTCCACAACAATTACACGACATCTTTGTGCAGCAAAAGGAAGAGGGAAAGCCATTTGAAGAGATCAAAGAGGCTATGCAAAAATGGTATAATGAAGACAAAGGAGCGGAAATTCAACGCGAACTCTTGGTCTCGTTGCAGTAATGGTCGTATAGCATTATGCATATTGAAGAAATAAGGGACTACTGTATTGTAAAGCCTGGAGCGACAGAAGAAACACCGTTTGGTCCAGATACCTTAGTCTTTAAGGTTGGGAACAAAGTCTTTTTGCTGGTGGGGCTGGATCAGGTGGATGCGCTGAGCTTCAATGTAAAGTGTGATCCAGAATATGCGTTGGAACTACGGGACGAGTATCCGGCTACGGTTATTCCCGGTTATCATATGAATAAGAAACATTGGAATACGATTTATTGCAATCGTCAATTGCCGGATGAAAAACTTCGAAGTTTGATAGACCATAGCTATGAATTGGTCTTTGCTTCATTGCCAAAGGCGGTAAAAGAAAATGTTAAATAGTGAAAGGCGTCCAAAATGGACGCCTTTCACTATTTAATAAATCAAGTTTTCTAATAGATTTCTTCGCCTCTGACGAGGATCAGAACCGCTACCGCCGAATATTCTATTGTTGTTGAGCGATTCAAAAAATTGTTCCGTAGTTAATATTTTATTCTTCTTATCGCGCCATTGCTTAGGTACATTCTCTACTGAAAAATCTACCTTGGTTGCCCAGTAGTTGATATGCATTTCAGGGATAGCCAATCCCAATATCATACCGGGAAGCCCATGGGTTAATACAGGTCCAGCAGAGAGTGGGATTTGATCCGTATAGAAGGCAACGATATAGAGAGAGTCAGGCGTTGCGCCGTTCACTCGACGACATTCGTAGCCTGCGATATTCCGATATTCATCTGTAAATCGCCATGTTATATTTTGTAGACTATCTTGCAACAGGTATTTTTCATCAAGTTCCAAAGCGATTTCTGCTTCTTGTGTCTTTATATTTTGGTAATAGATCTTGCCTTGTTGTGAAGATCTGTTAATCCCTTGTCGTATATTGCGGTTTCGAGAGCCAGACGACCTTATCGGACGATTCGGTGTTGCAGTAGTGTTCTCTTCTTGTTCGTATGGTTGCATCAATGTCTCATCTTCGTCAAACTGTAGCAAAAATTGAGAGACGGTTTTTTCAGGTATTTCATTGATGTTTCCTTCATGGCGCATGACTATTCTGGGATTGCGATTATCACTGTGCTCCTGCATCAGTTCTCGTGTCCGTGCGCGTGTATACACTTCTCTGTCGAACATAATTGTGCCTTTCATTGGAAAATAAGCATGTTGGGCAATTGTTTCGGATACGCTGCCGAAGAACAGTGCGATATAGATTAAAATATTTTTAGTCATTAGCTTTAGATACTTCATTTCCATCTTTCCTCATTAACCTTCACTTTTTTTGCCCAGATTCTTGTTAAAGTCCCATTTAAGTCCAATCATGAAATATTGTGTCAACATCTGCTGCTGATTTTGTGAATACATACTGTTGCTGAAAGTTCGATTCCTATTGTTAAAGGTGTTGAAAATGTCAAAAGCTTTAACACTGAGTAATAATGATTCTGAGGTTAACAGCTTTCTGGTTAGCTCCATATTCATGTAAAATTGCTGAATAGGTTCTGGAAAAACTTTCGTTTTACCCGTATAGGTATAATAGATAGCCTGTGTAAGACTGAATTTATACGGAAGATGGTATTTGAGGTCAGTGCTGATGTTGGAATGCATAGTTGTGTTGTTGAGCCTTGTCTGTACGCTGTTTTCTTCATTCACTATACCTGTTCCGATATTGAGATTGAAATCGATAGCTTTGCTGTTTTGTTTATTAGCACTTATTCCCAGTTGGAGATTAGTATTGTTGTTTTTATTGAGCTCTCCATTTATAAAAAGGTAACTGCTGTTGTAAGCCGATGAAACATATGGACCTAACTGGATAAGGCCATTCCAAATAGGCTTTGTATAGTTGGTATGCAGGCGTGCGTTCCAGTTGGTGTGGTCGGTTATGTTGACAAAAGTAGCCTGTGTACGACCTTGTTCGTCGATTTCCGTTTTGTTGACAATAGCATTGTCTGTCAAGGCGATGCTGGCATTTATATTAAAAGAGGAAGCCTTCAATAAACTGAATCTATTGAAGTTGAAATTGAAGCTGTGCTGATTTTCCCGTTTAAGATTTGGGTTTCCTATCGGGACATACAACTCATTGGTGCGCGGCTGTATAGGTTGAAGCTGTGCGAAGGAAGGTGCATTTGTACGGTTCTGATAGCTGAGGTTCAGGTGTTTGCTGTTGCTGATGTTGTACATCGCATGCGCATTAAGACTATTTTGCCAAAAACCTCGAGTAAGATGAATGTTGTGGTAATGGTCGACCAATTCCTGTTGTCGGTAGACCATCTGATTAGAGATGTTGATGCTGAATTTCTGAAGGCGTAAGCTCAAGTTCATGTCGAAACCGTTGTCCAGGGCTTTGTCTCGCTGGTTTTTAGAGTATAAGGTGTCGAGCAGACTAAGATTCTGCGTATTGTTGTTGTACGCATCTGTTAGACCTGTTCTGTTGGACAGGTTGAAATTATATCCCATTGTGAGATAGATTTTGTCCGAAATAGGTTCGCTAAAGTTTATGGAAGCCGACATGGTGTTGTTGCGATCATCGCTGAGGCGGTTTTGGTCGATTCTTCTGGTACTGTCGAGGACTCCTTCTATGTTGTAAAGATTTGTGGTTTCATCTACCCAAGTATTGTTCTCATTATTGCTATGCTGAGTATTGAGGTGTAGGTTGAGGCTTCGTCCTTTTTGGCTTAACCTTCTTCTATAGTCCAACCGTAGATTTATACTTTCTTGTTCGCCATCGGAGTGGTTACGACTTTCAAAGTCATTGGCCAAATTATTTGCATGGCGGATGGTGTAGCTTGAAGAGGCCGATGAAGATTCGCTATAGCCTTTGTTTGCATTCAATTGAATGTTGAGATTGCTCAAAGAATCTATTTTATAACGTATTTGTGTGCGCAGTGTATTGTTTTTATTGTCCGCGCGGGAAGTAGATTTGCGTTCGGTTTCGTGGGTCATGTTATCCGAGATAATCTGCTTGCTGTAGTTTTCTGAATCGTTTGCTTGTGTGTTGTTGGTAAAATTATAGCTCGAATTAAGGTTCAGCTTCTTTTGAAGAAAGGTATTTTGATAATTGGCACCAATGCTTTTGTGTTCCGGACGCCCAATAATTTGGTTGCCCATTCGAATTCGGCTGACATCACCCGAGTTGCCCATGTTGTTCCAACTTCCATTAATGCCAATACGTTCTGATTGGTTAAATTTTGCTGTAAAAAGATTCGCGTCAAAAAGTTGTTTTGTACCCAATGAGGCCGCTGTGTTTCCGAAAAGACCCTTTCGTGCTTCTTCTTTCAGTATGACATTTACCGTCTGGAGCCTCACGCCGTCGTCTACACCTGTTAGTTCTGCCTGCTCGGATTTGCGTTCGTAGACTTGCACCTTATCGACAGCATCTGCCCGTACATTGCGTATGGCAATTTTGGGGTCATATCCAAAAAACTCCTCGCCATCGATGAGCACTTTGGAAACACTCTTTCCTTGAGCTGTAATCTCGCCAGATGCCGAAACGGTAAGTCCGGGTAGGCGACGAAGTAGATCTTCCAATTTGGCATTTTTCTCAGTTTCGAAACTGCCAGCATCATACTCTATGGTGTCTCCTTTAATCTTGATGGGAATTTTTTGTGTGATTACAATTTCTTCAAGAATATTTGTCCGAGAATCAATTTTGATAGAATCTAGCTTTAAAGCTTGTGCTTTAAGATCAATGTTTGTGCTATATACTTCGAATTTGGGATAAGTAACTAAAAGTAAGTAAGGTTGAGCTGTCACTTTTTCTAGGCGAAATCTTCCCGCTTCATCCGACCGTGCAAAGTACCGCATAATGGAGTCACTATCTAGAAGGACTATAGAAGCATTCTCAAGCGCTTTATTGTCCGCTTGGTTGACAATGATACCTTCCACCGATTGCTGGGCGAACAGATTATATGTGATACTGATAAATAGGAAAAGAAAAATGTACTTTGTCATTTTCGAAAACCGCTATTCAAAGAAAAGAAGAAATCATTGGAACTTTTGTAGTGTAATGCTTTTGATACAAAAAGATAGGAGAGGTGAAAAAAAGAGCCCACAAAAAATTGTGAGCTCTCCGTATAAGAACTATGTTTACGTATTATTTTACTTCCGAAACACGGATGGTATTCGTTCTTCCTTTTTCATTCAATGGTGTAGAAGAAGTGTTGATGACAATCTGTCCTGTTGAAACCAAATTCTTCTCTTGAAGCAATTGGTTGACATCTTGGATAGAACCGTCGGTACTTTCGAATTTGTCATAAATAAATACACGTACACCCCATAATAAACTCAATAAGTTTACTAATTTTTTATTACCTGTAAACACATAAATGTCTGTATTCGGACGGTAGCTTGAAATTTCAAAAGCTGTATATCCGGAAGAAGTCATTACTGAAATTGCAGATGCTTCTGTGTGCTGTGCCAAATAGATCGAGGAACCGCAGATCGCATCAGGGATTTTGGTGCTGTTTAAGTGCGTGCTTTCTTTTTGGCTATAATACGGGTAGGAGGTTTGCTCCACATGCGTAATTATTTTTGCCATCGTCTCGATAACGATTTCCGGGAATTCGCCAACAGACGTTTCACCACTTAGCATCACAGCATCAGCGCCATCCAACACAGAGTTTGCTACGTCATTCACTTCAGCTCTTGTCGGACGAGGCGTTGTGATCATGCTTTCCAGCATCTGGGTTGCAATAATAACCGGTTTGGAAAGGTCGCGACATTTCTGTACAATCATTTTCTGTAAACCAGGAACCTCTTCCATCGGCATTTCTACTCCAAGGTCTCCACGAGCAACCATCACGGCGTCGGTGGCTTCGATAATCGCGTCGATGTTGTCAATCGCCTCAGGTTTTTCAATTTTTGCAATAACTAATGCGTGGCTACCTTTTGCTTTGATGATTTCTTTACACTGGTGAATATCTTCTGCAGAACGCACGAAAGACATTGCAATCCAGTCTGCACCATTATCTAATGCAAAGTTAAGGTTGTCTAAATCTTCTTCTGTTAATGAAGGGATGGAGACTTTGGTGTTTGGAAGGTTTACCCCTTTACGTGAAGTAAGCACACCGCCATGCACAACTTGACATTTTACGGTATCTTTATGGTTGGTGCTGATAACGCGTAGTTGCAGTTTACCATCATCCAATAAAATGATTTCGTTTTCTTTAACATCGTTCGGGAAGTTTTCGTAAGTGATATAGATACGTTTTTCATCCCCAATAAGCTCTTCTGTAGTGATTTCGACCTCAGAACCGTTTACCAATATTGCACCACCTTCGATCATTTTACCGATACGGATTTTAGGGCCTTGAAGGTCGGCCAAAATACCAACGTTGAATGGGTGTTCTGTATTGATTGCTTGGATGGTCTGTATTACTTTTAGGTGGTCGTCTTGGCTGCCATGTGAGAAATTTAGACGGCAAACATCCACGCCTTTAGCAATCATGTTGGTCAAAACGGTTTTGTCTGATGATGCTGGACCTAGCGTGGCTACGATTTTTGTCCTTTTTTGAAGCTTGTTCATTTACAATATTTTATAATTAATAAAATTCTATTTCTTTAGTCTGCGTTTTAACAGATTTGCAAAAATAACAATCTGTTTTTAAGTTAGGTTTATTTGTGGTGTAAATTTTACACTAAATATTATTTTTTCGTACTAAAATATCAGATTTTCCTTGGATTTCAATGAGGAAGGGTCTAATTCTTTTGCCAAAAGTACCTCTGGGATATTCTTAATTTCCTCGATCAAGGCTCGGAGGTCTTCATCATCAATGTAATGCTTGATGAGCAAAAAATAGTCAAAATTAGGCAGTTCGCTAATTAATAGTGTCCCTTCTATGCTGCGGTTGTTGAGTAGGTAGTATTCAAATTCAAAATTTTCATCGCAATATCTGTACATGCTGAAATGGGATTTTGACACTTTTTTGAGTTTGGTTTTCTCATATACAATATGGAAATCCATTTCGTCCTTGTCTTTTTCCTTTGCATATCCTTTGTGGTCAATGTAATCTTCCTTGCCGCGGACAAACTCGATGCTGCTGTATTTCGAGATGAAATGGCAGAGCCTGTAATCTCTTAGCGGACAGCTTATCCCAATTAGAATAAAGTCCAGTTCGGAGTCGAAATCGAAATCAATGGTTAAATGTTTTTTTACTGTACTCAATTTTCGGCTTAGCTTAAATACAGTCCGAAGATACATAATTTAGTGTAAATATGAGGTGTGTTATCTTATTGTGAAATTAAAGTTGTGCGAATGTTTGCGAGATATATTTTTTTTTATTAATATTGGCTTAGTGCAGTTTAATGTTTGTTTTTAGGACATTTTGTGCTCTCATGCGTTCTTATTTTGTATCTAAAAATCAAAAAGGTTTGATTTTTGGGGAAATTTATTTTTCTTTGCACAGATTTATTAAACAAATTAAATTAGAAAATCATGTCAGATATCGCATCAAGAGTAAAAGCAATTATCGTTGAAAAGTTAGGTGTAGACGAAGCAGAAGTAACACCAGAGGCTTCATTCACGAATGATTTGGGTGCAGACTCACTTGATACAGTTGAGTTGATCATGGAATTTGAAAAAGAATTCAACGTAGCTATTCCAGATGACCAAGCTGAAAATATCAGTACAGTAGGTCAAGCTATCTCTTACTTGGAAACAAACGTTAAATAACTAATTTATTAGGCCAAACATATTTAATGGAGCTTAAAAGAGTAGTTGTAACAGGTTTAGGCGCACTTACCCCATTAGGTAACACTGTCTCAGCATACTGGGATGGGTTAATCAATGGAGTGAGTGGCGCTGCTCCTATTACGCATTTTGATGCGTCGAAATTTAAAACTCAATTCGCCTGCGAGGTGAAGGGTTTTGATCCACATGAATTTATGGATCGCAAAGAGGCGCGTAAAGTCGATCCTTTTGTTCAGTATGCTATTGCTTCTACAGATGAAGCAGTAAAAGATGCTGGATTAGAATTTGATAAATTAGATAGAAACCGTATAGGCGTTATCTGGGGAGCTGGTATTGGTGGTTTAACCACTTTTACGGAAGAGATTGCCAACTTTACCAGGGGAGATGGAACACCTCGTTTCAATCCTTTTTTCATTCCTAAGATGCTTATTGATATAGCTCCAGGGCATATTTCTATGCGTTATGGTTTACATGGGCCAAATTTTTCTGCAGTTTCTGCTTGTGCTTCTGCTACGAACGCAATGATTGATGCCTTTAACTACATACGTTTAGGTAAGGCCGATGTTATTATAACCGGTGGCTCCGAAGCAACTGTGAATGAGGCGGGAATCGGAGGCTTTAATGCAATGCATGCGCTTTCTACACGTAATGATGATCCTAAGACTGCTTCTCGTCCATTTGATAAAGACCGTGATGGTTTTGTCTCGGGCGAAGGTTCGGGAGCCATCATTCTGGAAAGTCTGGAACATGCATTAGCACGTGGCGCTAAAATCTATGCTGAAGTAGCAGGTGGTGGTATGAGTGCCGATGCGCACCACATTACCGCATCTCATCCTGAAGGATTGGGTGCTAAATTAGCGATGAAAATGGCTGTTGAGGATGCTGGACTCCAATATTCGGATATTGATTATATCAACCTTCATGGTACATCAACACCAGTTGGGGATATAAGTGAACCAAAAGCTATTATCGGTCTGTTTGGTGAACATGCTTATAGGTTAAACCTCAGCTCCACAAAATCAATGACAGGTCACCTGTTGGGTGCTGCTGGTGCGGTAGAGTCTATTGCTTCTATTTTGTCCGTGAAGAATGACATCGTTCCACCAACGATCAACCACTTTACAGATGATCCGGAAATTGATAATAACCTGAATTTTACATTTAACAAAGCTCAGAAACGCGTGGTGAACGCAGCTTTGAGCAATACGTTTGGGTTTGGTGGTCACAATGCAACTGTTATTGTGAAAAAATACCAAGCTTAAATGTCGTTAAATATTAGTTCAAGATAAAATGAATAGGCGGTTTCGTAAGAAACGGCCTATTGCTTGTTTATAGATAGCGAATGCCTTTGTCAAGGATATATTACTTGTACTTCTCACCGAATAAAGCTTACATCCGTAAACTAAAGAACATTCTTGGCTTTGTGCCAGGCAATGTAAAGCTTTATCAGATGGCCTTTCGGCATAAATCTGTCGCTATCCCTATCAAAGAGGGGGTAAAGAATAGCAATGAACGTTTGGAGTTTTTGGGGGATGCAGTGTTAGGCTCTGTAGTGGCCGAATTGCTGTTTAAGTTATATCCATATAAAGACGAAGGTTTTCTGACGGAGTTGCGCTCCAAAATCGTAAGCCGAGCTAATCTTAACCAACTTTCCCGTAAGTTGGGGTTCAATGAGCTTATTGAATATGATGCCCGAATGATTCACTATCCCAATAAACAAGGCTCATTGTTGGGCGATGCTTTTGAGGCACTGATCGGTGCTGTGTATATCGACAAAGGCTACCGTTTCACTCGGGAGTTCCTGCTTACACGCATTATTAAGCCTCATGTTGATATTCATCTGTTGGAAATTACCGAAACCAATTTCAAAAGCCGGTTAATTGAATGGTGTCAGCATTTCGGGAAAGACGTGCAATTTGTGCAAGTGGAAAACCCTCCGGGAGAGTCCTCGAAACTCTTCACAGTAGAGGTGATGGTCGATGGGGAATCTTGCGGTGTAGGGAAGGATTTCAATAAGAAAAGCGCAGAGAAACTTGCCGCTGAAAAAGCCTGTGAAAACCTAAAGGTACTTGAAACCGAAACAGTTTAATTTTGGTTAGTTGTTTAGGAGTTAACGGGTTAAGGTTTAGCTTTCTCACTGTTAACATAAACGCTTAGTTCTTCTTTCCCTTTTCAACAATAAGCTCCAAACACTTAACCACCTAACCTCTTTTAAGCAATTAAACCCCTAATCTCTTTAAACAATTAATTTCTAAAACTCCTTTTTTATTACCTTTGCGCTATGGCGACTATAAAACCTTCTTTAGCGAAAGGCACACGTGATTTTTCTCCGGCAGAAATGGAGAAAAGAAATTATATCTTCAATACTCTAAAAACAGTTTTCAAAAAATTTGGGTACAACGAAATCCAAACACCTTCTTTTGAAAATTTATCTACGTTAACAGGTAAATATGGGGAGGAAGGCGATAAGTTGATCTTCAAGATACTTAATTCTGGTGATTATCTTAGTAAAGCTCCGGAAAACCTGTTGCAGGAAAAATCCTCGAACAAGTTAATCCCTCATATTTCAGAGAAAGCGTTGCGCTATGATCTGACTGTCCCCTTTGCCCGTTATGTGGTTATGCATCAGCATGAATTGGCTATGCCGTTCAAGCGTTTTCAGATTCAGCCGGTATGGCGTGCGGATCGTCCGCAGCGTGGTCGTTATAGGGAGTTTTATCAGTGCGATGTAGATGTGGTGGGTTCACCTTCATTATTGAATGAAGCGGAGTTTATCCTTATTTACCATGAAGCGTTGTCCTTGTTGGGATTGCGGGATTTTACGATAAAGATCAATAACCGTAAGATTTTGACCGGTATCGCCGAGGTTATCGGTAAGCCAGAGCTTATCGTGGATATGACAGTAGCGATCGACAAGTTGGATAAAATAGGCTTGGAAGGGGTAAATAAAGAACTTATCGAGCGAGGATTTTCAGCGGAAGATTTAGAAGTATTGAAACCTATTATCCTTTTGGAAGGCGATAATACCGCGAAATTGACACAGATCAAAGAAGTGCTTGCGCAGTCAACAACCGGTTTACAAGGCGTGGCTGAGATAGAGGAAGTGTTTGCTTATATCACATCTCTAGGTTGTGCGGAGTTATTGACGAAATGTGTTGAAGTGGATATAACGCTAGCTCGAGGGCTTAACTATTATACAGGCTGTATCTTTGAGGTGAAGACCAATGAGGTTGCTATGGGAAGCATTGGAGGAGGAGGTCGTTACGACGATTTAACCGGGATGTTTGGTTTGAAAGATTTGACCGGTGTCGGTGTTTCCTTTGGTGCGGACCGTATATACGATGTATTGGAAGAGTTGGGACTATTCCCGCAATCGGCAGGAGCGACGACGAAAGTGCTTATTGCCAATTTTGATAAATCAACGGAGCTATTTACCTTGCCTTTGCTACAGAAATTTCGTCAGGAAGGCATTGCAGCAGAGTTATATCCTACAGCTGCGAAACTGAAAAAGCAGATGAGCTATGCGGATGCAAAACGGATTCCGTATGTGTTGTTGATTGGGGAAGAAGAGATGCAATCGGGATTACTTTCCCTGAAGCATATGGAGACGGGGGAACAGCAAAAGCTTTCGGCAGAAGATGTAATCGCTCGGTTGAAATAATTTTTCATGCCTTTTGTGGCTTATTTATTGATTTTGTGACAAAAGTCGGTTATTTCCGTCTGAAAATTTATCCAAAATATCGTTATAATTGATTAGATTTGTCTCGGTTTAGTTAAGAAATTCAATTCATTTAAAATGAGTTCAACACCTATAACAAAAGAAACATATTTAGAGTGGTATAAATCTATGCTACTCATGCGCAAGTTCGAGGAGAAAGCAGGTCAGCTATATGGTCAGCAAAAAATCCGTGGATTTTGTCACCTTTACATTGGTCAGGAAGCTGTTATGGCAGGAACTATCTCTGCAACTCGGCCAGAAGATTCTGTAATTACATCTTACCGTGACCATGCTCATGCTTTGGCAAAAGGTATGTCGGCTAACGAATGTATGGCAGAGCTTTTTGGTAAAGTGACCGGATGTTCCAAAGGAAAAGGGGGGTCTATGCACTTCTTCTCCAAAGAACATAAAATGATGGGCGGACACGGTATCGTTGGTGGTCAGATTCCTTTGGGAGCTGGTATTGCTTTTGCTGAAAAATACTTGGGCAATGATAATGTTAACGTTTGTTTTATGGGTGATGGTGCAGTGCGTCAAGGGGCATTGAACGAAACCTTCAACATGGCCATGTTGTGGAAATTACCTGTTATCTTTGTTTGTGAGAACAATGGTTACGCGATGGGTACTTCCGTAAAACGTACGACCAATATGGAGGACATTTATAAGATAGGTTTAGGTTTTGACATGCCAAGTGCACCTGTTGACGGAATGGATGTTGTCGCTGTCCACAATGCGATGGATGAAGCTGTACAACGTGCACGTGCAGGTGAAGGACCTACTTTCTTGGAAATCCGTACATACCGTTATAAAGGACACTCGATGTCCGATCCGGCTAAATACCGTACAAAAGAAGAATTAGAAGAGTATAAAGGTCGTGATCCATTGCTTTCAACCAAAGCGGCAATTTTGGAAAACAAATATGCTGATGAGGCTTGGTTTGCGGAAGTAGAAGCTGGTGTGAAAAAAGTAGTTGAAGATTCTGTGAAATTTGCAGAAGAGTCACCTTATCCAGATCCTTCAGCAATCTATGAAGATATATACGTGCAGGAGGATTATCCTTTTGTAATGGATTAATTAAGCGGAATTACTTTAACTTAAAGATATAATCTACTATAACAAATGGCTGAAGTAGTAAAAATGCCGAAAATGAGCGATACCATGACCGAAGGGGTTATCGCTAAATGGCACAAAAAAGTCGGTGACAAGGTAAACTCGGGCGATCTTATCGCAGAAGTTGAAACAGACAAAGCAACAATGGACTTCGAATCTTATCAAGAAGGAACATTGTTATATATTGGCCCTAAAGAAGGTGAAGCGATAGCAGTAGATGCCATCATAGCTGTTTTGGGGGAAGAAGGTGAAGACTACAAAGCATTATTGGAAGGAGGCGATGCCCCTAAACAAGAAGCGAAAGAAGATAAAGCGGAACCTGCAAAAGAAGAATCCACAGAAGAAGATTCTACTTCATCCGTATCGGCTGAGGATTTAGATTGTACGGTAATCACGATGCCATTGTTGAGTGATACCATGACTGAAGGTGTCATTGCGCAATGGAACTTTAAAGTTGGGGATACGATTAAATCAGATGATGCTATTGCAGATGTAGAAACCGATAAGGCGACAATGGAAGTGACTGCTTATGCAGAAGGTACATTGTTGTATGTTGGTGTAGAAGCTGGCCAAGCAGCGAAAGTGAACGACATTATTGCTATTGTAGGTCCTGCAGGTACAGATGTAACCCCTTTATTGAACCAAAAGCCAAAATCATCTACCAAAGCGGATAAAGCCGAAGCCCCTAAAGCGGAAGCTAAGGCAGAAAGCGCGGCACCAGCGGCTTCAAGCAGCTCGAATGATGATTCAAGAGTGAAAGCTTCTCCATTAGCACGCAAAATTGCGAAAGAGAAAGGTATCAACTTGAACGATGTAAAAGGTTCTGCTGAAGGGGGACGCGTAGTGAAGAAAGACGTAGAGAGCTTTGTTCCTTCTGCAGCTCCAAAAGCAGCAGAAGCTACTTCTGCCCCAGCTACAGAAACCAAAACGATATCCTTGCCACAGTACGTTGGTGAAGAGAAATATACTGAGCAAAATGTATCGCAAATGCGTAAAACCATCGCTCGCCGTTTGGGAGAATCGTTGTTTACAGCGCCACATTTCTATTTGACGGTAAGTATCGATATGGACAACGCTATTGCAGCGCGTGCACAAATCAATACGGTAGCACCGGTAAAAGTCTCTTTCAATGACATCGTTATCAAAGCGGTAGCTGTAGCATTGAAACAACACCCTGCCGTAAATTCTTCATGGCAAGGCGATAAGATCCGTTTCAATGAGCATACCAATATCGGCGTTGCTATGGCCGTGGAAGACGGTTTATTGGTTCCTGTTGTACGCTTTGCAGATGGCAAGAGCCTATCGCATATTTCGGCAGAGGTGAAAGACTTTGCAGGAAAAGCAAAAACTAAGAAATTAACACCTGCAGATTGGGAAGGATCTACGTTCACCGTATCTAACCTGGGTATGTTTGGTATTGACGAATTTACATCGATCATCAACTCTCCTGATGGCGCAATTCTATCTGTTGGCGCAATTCAACAGGTTCCGGTGGTGAAGGATGGAGCAGTAGTTCCTGGTAACATCATGAAACTTACTTTAGGTTGCGATCACCGCGTAGTGGATGGGGCAACAGGTGCGGCTTTCTTACAGACATTGAAAGGCTTGTTAGAAGCACCAATCCGACTTTTAGCATAACACATATTTGCTGATAAAATAAAAAACGGTCCTGGGAATTTTCCAGGACCGTTTTTTATTTTATCTATTTTTGTTGATTTTCTTTTGAATAAATACTATTTTGGGAGAACTGTATTAAACATTGAAGAACACTATTATTTAGGGGATTTTTGTGAACGTGAATTTTTTGAGATTAAGTATTGTAGTAGGTATTGTAATTGGATTTTTAGCATGCTCCTCTCCGGAGGCCAAGCAGCGAGTAATAGAGCAAAAGCAGGAAGAAAAAGATAGCATTGCGCTACTTTATCAACCTGAAGAAGCCAATAAGCAAATAGATGATTTTATGCAAAAGCTTCATCAGAAATCAGCTTTTAACGGGAATGTGCTCATTGCACAGAAGGGAAAGATTATCTATCAAAATACCTTTGGCTGGGCGGATTATCTTAAAAAAGATAGCTTGAAAATAGATTCTAAATTTGAACTGGCGTCGGTATCAAAACCGATGACGGCATTGGGCGTACTCAAATTGGTCGAGGAAGAAAAGGTTCGACTGGATCAGACGGTTAATGACTTTTTCCCCGACTTCCCTTATCCGGGCATCACGATACAAATGCTGTTAACGCATCGTAGTGGACTACCAAATTATGTCTATTTCGCCGAAGGAGTGTGGAAGGATAAGAAAAAGGGGATGAGCAATATGGATGCGATCAACTTGTTGATTGAACATAAGCCAAATCGATATGGTGCACCGGACGGTCGTTTCCATTACAATAATTCCAATTATATGGTGCTTGCGGGCATTATTGAAAAGGTGACTGGTCAGGATTTCGCCGTGTACATGAATGAAAAGATTTTTAGACCTGCGGGAATGAAAAATACAGCCGTTTTGTCTAAAGCGGTATACGAAAAGATACCGACAGATGTAATCGGACATGACAAGGTATGGCGTCGTTCTGTTGTTCAGAATTTTCTGGATGGCCCGGTGGGTGATAAAGGAATTTATAGCACTGTTCAGGATTTGTATCTGTTGGATAGGGCTTTAAATGAAGGTCGTGTTTTAGATAAAGCTCTTTTGGATTCGGCTTATTTACCGAGGAACGATGCGAAGCGTAATCTTTTTAGCTATGGTTATGGTTGGCGAACGTTTTCTCCGGAAGGAAATCAAATTGTCTATCATACAGGATGGTGGCACGGTTTTCGTAACTTGTATGTCCGGGATTTAACGAGTGATATTACCATTGTGCTACTCTCCAATATGGCTAATGGGAGCTTAGTAAAGCTGGATGAGTTGTATGAAATTTTAAAAATGCCTATTTTGAGGCAAAATGCATATAATGCAAATGGAGATTTTATAGTAAACTAACTTATAACACATATTTCAATTGTATGAAAAAAACATTAATCCTTGGTGCGAGTACAAATTCTGCTCGGTATTCTTATCTGGTTGCCAATAAGTTAGTTCGTAAGGGGTATCCGATTGTCAATGTTGGTAGAAAAGTTGGTGAGGTGGCAGGAGTAGAGATTGAATCTACGGATCGTATACATAATGATATTGACACCATTACGCTTTATGTGGGCCCGAAAAACCAACCGGTGTATTACGACTATATATTGCAGACGAAGCCCAACAGGGTAATTTTCAACCCTGGTACGGAGAATGAGGAATTAAAGGCGAAACTTGAAGCCGCTGGTATAGAGGCTGTGGAGGCTTGCACGCTGGTGATGTTGAATACGAACCAGTATTAATTTTTAGTCTCGGGGATTAACCCTTAGACTAAAAATTATATTATTTTACGCAAACGTTTGCTCGCGTTTTGAAAACGTTGTAGTTGATAACGGCATGTTTTCCCATTTGCATGCTTGTCTTGTAAAGGATATATTAGTTGTATAAATCTAATTCACATGAGACTATACACTTTCTTTTTACTAGCAGCGCTGTGCTTTATTCAGACAACTGAAGCACAAAATACTTCCAAACTTACCTTATCGAAAGATTTTATTGAGCAACAACTTCAGGAGGCAAGTCACCAAATCAAGTATTTGGCATCAGTAACCCCGGAAGATAAATTCCCGAAAACTTTTGAGAACGGTCAACAGAAATTTTCCAATTCGGATTGGTGGTGCTCTGGTTTTTATCCGGGAACATTGTTGTATCTGTATGAGGGAGCGGGAGATCAAGGCTTATTGGATCTGGCTCAACAAAAACTGAAGCATTTAGAGAAAGAAAAACACAATACCGGGACACACGATCTGGGCTTTATGCTTTATTGCAGTTTTGGGAATGCATTACGGCTAACAGGCGATTCCGCGGCATATAAAGAAGTCCTGTTAACGGGTGCAAACTCTTTGGCTTCCCGCTACCATGATAAGCCGAAGGTCATCAAGTCATGGTCTTGGGGAGCATGGAACTATGCTGTTATCATAGATAACATGATGAATCTGGAATTTTTGACACAGGCATCCCATATAACCGGCAATCCTCAATACCGGAAAATTGCAGAAACACACGCGAATACGACAATTAAGAACCATTTCCGAGAAGATTTCAGTAGTTACCATGTTATAGATTATGATGAACATACTGGGAAAGTGTTGGCAAAGAAGACCTATCAAGGGGCTTTTGATGAATCGGCGTGGTCGCGTGGACAAGGTTGGGCACTGTATGGCTATACAATGATGTATAGAGAAACGAAAAAGAAAGCTTATCTAAGGCAAGCCCAGAAGATAGCTGATTATATCTTATCTCACCCAAATCTGCCGGCGGACTTGGTACCTTATTGGGATTTTGACAAGGATAAGATTTCTACGGATAGTAAAACGTATGAGCAAAGAGACTTGCGGGATGTTTCTGCGGCAGCATTGTATGCTTCGGCTTTGTTGGAGCTGGCACAATACACTAAAGGAACGAAATCTGCTACCTATTTTTCCAAAGCAGAACAACTTATCCAAAACCTTTCTTCGTCTACATATAAAGCCGCTCAGGGAGAGAACGGAGGCTATATTTTGAAACATAGTGTTGGTGCGTTGCCACTGAACTCGGAGGTAGATGTCCCGTTGACTTATGCGGATTATTACTATATAGAGGCCTTGGTACGCTACAAACGATTGTTGGAGGGAGATGTGTTGGTAAAAGGTTTGTAAGATGAGAGGATTTCAGTTATATATAGCTTTTTTACTGCTGGTTCTTGGCTCTGGTCAATCGCAATTGTCCGCTCAACAGATGCTACAAGATAAAATAAACATAGAGCAGATTAATGGTATAGTGGAATCACTCCCTTCATGGCGCATGCAAAAGCTTCACGAATGGCGAGGATATGTTGACCGACTCCCATCCGCTGAGAAGCAGAAAGTAATAGTATCTGCTGAGCGTGTTCAAGATTTTGATTGGCCGTCTTTGTTTGCTACACAGTACATGGAGTACAAATTTAATGGCAACCGTACTAACTACGAGCAAACGGTCAATAAACGTCGAGATGTATTGTCACGATTGGTGCTGGGAGAATTAGTAGAAAATAAAGGCCGATTTATTCCACAAATCGTAAATGGTCTATGGTTGACCTTGGAGGAAAGCACTTGGGTTAGCCCCGCACATATTGTGGTACAAAAATCGGGTGCAGGTTTGGCCGACCCTTTGGATAGCTATATTGATTTGGGGGCAGGCAGGACAGCTGCGGATCTGTCGGCCATATATCTTCTGCTTAAGGATGAATTGGACGAATATTCGCCTCAAGTATCTAAGAAAATAGTCAAAGAATTAGCGGATAAAATATTGACGCCTTATGCGGAGCGGGATGATTTCTGGTGGATGAACCTACGGGAAGGAACATTGGTCAACAACTGGAATATATGGGTGAATACGAATGTGCTGAAGACGGCTTTATTGGTCGACACCGATGATGTTCGTTTGCGGAAGGTGTTGCAGAAACTCATGGTCAGTGCGGATAAGTTTATTGATTTTTATCCTGAGGATGGGGCTTGTGAAGAAGGTCCTTCTTATTGGGGACATGCCGCAGGCGAACTTGGGCAGATGATTCAGTGGCTGGAAGATGCTTCCGGACAACGGGTGTCTTTCAAAGAAAACAATAAAATCCACCAAATGGGAAACTATATCCTGCATGCACATATTACAGGAAATCGTTTTTTGAACTTTGCTGATGCAGAGGCGATACAGGTGCCTTATCCGGCTAAGATATGGACATACGGAACATTGTATGATGACGCATCGTTGAAAGCTTTTGCAGCTTATCTGGACGGTATAAAAGGCGAAACATTGTCGTTGGGATCTGTACAGGATTTTTTAATGACTGCCGGAGTGTATCATGATTTGAGAAAAACAGATGGTACTGCATTACGAAAAAATACAGCGCATTATTATGAGAGCTTGCAGATGGCAACGCTGAGGAGCAATCATGCAAAAGGTGATTTGTTCTTTGCCGCTATCGGTGGGACAAATGGGGTGAGCCATAACCATAATGATGTAGGAAGCTTTATGTTGTATTTAGACTCTTTGCCTGTTCTTATTGATGTCGGTGTCGGGACGTATACGAAGGAGACCTTTGGTCCAAATAGATACGCTTTGTGGAATATGCAATCGCAATGGCATAACCTTCCGATCATCAATGGTATACAGCAAAAGGATGGCAAAGCCTTTGCGGCTCAAGATGTGAAATTTGAACAAAAAGGAAATACGTATACCTATTCCATTGATATAAGCCAGGCCTATCCAAAAGAGGCTCGGGTAAAACAATGGAACCGCGAATTCATCTTTTCGCCTACTGTCAACCGCTTATTGATTGCCGAAGACTATGTTTTGGAAGAATGGATCCAGCCTTCTGAAATCATGTTGATGACTCCTGTGAAGCCTATTGTGGAACATTCGTCCATCAGCTTGATTTTGGCTAATGGCAAATTGGTTAAGATTGGATTTGATAGTAAGGTTGTGGAACCTTCCGTAGAGGCTAAAAGCATAGAAGATATTCGGATTGCGAAAATTTGGGGTGATCAAGTGTTCCGCATTAAATTATCGGTGAAAGGGAACAAGCTAAAGCAAAGTGTTCCGTATACAGTAGAAGTCGTTAACCAATAATAGGAGATGTAAAAACAATAAGTTGTTACTTTTCAGCGATATATTCTGAGGGAGTAATACCAAACTGTTTTTTGAATTCCCGGCTAAAATATTTTCTGTCGGAAAACCCGACGGCATAAGCCACCTCGCTGATATTCATTATCTGTGAGGTTGTTAATAATTCTTTTGCTTTATTGAGTCTGTATGATTTGACATAATTGTTAAGCGATAGATCTGTTATGGCTTTTAATTTACGATAGAGGATTGGCGCACTCATACCCATCGCACGGGAGATATAATTCACATCGAACCCATCGTCCATAATATGTTCTTCAATAAGTTGGTCAAGTGTCGTGATGAATTTCTGATCGATTTCATTTTCTATATTTGTCTTGATTTGAAAATCTTTTCTTTGTTTTTGCGCTATAGCCAAAAGATTTCGAACGGACAGATAGAGTTGACCATTATCAAATGGTTTGGTTAGGTATATATTTGCTCCATATTTTAGTGTTTCGGTATGGATGTTTTCGTCGTTTACTGCTGTGAGTAAGATGAAGGGAATATGACTTGTGGAAAGGTCTTCTTTGAGTAATTGGCAGAGTTGAAGACCATTTATTTTGGGCATCATCATGTCTGAAATAATAAGACTTGGGAGGTATTGTTTTGCTTTATCGAAACCTTCTTGTCCATCTTGCGCGGTTATGACCTGGTAGCTTTCTTGGAATATGTTTGTAATGATACCCAATAACTCTTTGTTATCCTCGATGATAAGGATGGTTTCCTGGCTGTCATTCATGCTCTCGGCCTGAACAGTAGAAAATACCTCGGTGTCTGATTTATATGACGAAGTTATAAGCTGTATGTCAGTATCTGTATCGAACTTTTGTTCTAACGATATTTTGAACATAGTCCAAGACTTATTGTCTATGTTTAAGGTTTCACAGATGATATCTCCGCTGTGTTGTTCAATGATTTTTTTAGTAAGCGACAGCCCGATGCCTGTTCCTATTACATCTTCCGTTGCTTCCTGTCGATAGTATTCTTCAAATATCTTGAACTGATTAGCTTTGGATACACCGACTCCATTGTCTACAATGCATATCTCGGCTCCTTGCGCTGTTTTGATGAAATCAAGGTATACGGTTCCGCCCTTTGGTGTATACTTTATAGCATTAGACAGCAGATTGAACATAACCTTGTCGAATTGCTGTGGGTCTATCCAAAATAATCCACCTTTATCTAATCTTCGGATATAGTAATTGAGCTCTTTTAACTGTGCTAAGTCGCTTAACAGATAGAAGGAATCTTCTAAATAGGCACTTAGATCTATTTTTTGTAATCTTAATTTTTGTTGCTTCTCATCGAATTTGTTGAAGTCTAATAATTCATTGATAACAGAAAGTAATTTATTGGTGTTCTTTTTAATACGTAGTATTTTTTGCTGCGTATTACTTTGATTAGCTGTTTCGTGGATAATTTCATCGAGTGGAGCGGTTATAAGTGTCAGTGGCGTGCGGATTTCATGAGAAATCTGGGTGAAAAACTTGATTTTCTTTTCCTGCTCCTTTTCAGAATTGATGAGTATTTCCCGCTCAACGATAAACTTAATAATAAAATGTATGGCAGCCAATATAAGGATGGCATATATAATAAATGCCCACCAAGAGAGATAAAAAGGAGGGTGTACGATGAGTTTTATGACAAGAGGAGTGTCGCTCCATACGCCGTCATTGTTACTGACATAGACGCTGAGTACATGTTCTCCCACCGGAAGGTTGCTGTACTGAATATTTGAAGAAGAGATTTCTTTCCAGTCGGAATCGAATCCTTTTAACATATAGCGATAACGGTTTTTGGCAGGTCTGATTAGATTAGATCCAGCAAAATCAATAGAAAGGAAGGTCTCATCGTGATTTAGATGTATAGTTACGGTCTGTGTATTTTCATCGGTTTCTATTCTTTGCTGAGAAAGTGTTTTATCGTTTACTTTAATAGCCGAAAAAAACACGTGTGGTTTTTGCTTATTAAAGGAAATATCCTGGGATGAAAAAGAAACAAGACCATTCTGCGTGGCTAAGAATATGTTTTGCTTTTGGTCAATGTATATTTTCGCAGCTCCCAAGTTGTTGCTTGGTAATCCATCTTCCTTTGTGAGGATATTCATGTATTGGGTGTTTAAATCATAATAGACTAACCCCTGCTTGCTAGTTAACCAGAGCTGGTCGGCTAGTTTTACTATTGCCCCCAGTTGATTCCCCTTTAATTGTACGATACTATCTAACATTTCAAAATCAGTTAGTCTGTAAACATGATCGGCCACAGTCAGCCAGAGCTTATTTGCTTCGATGAAAAAATCACTGACGTTTAGCGAGCCAAGTTTCTCTATATGTTGAAAACTACTCTCTCGATTCTTTTTGACAAAAAGACGGTTTCCTTGCTGTAAATATAAGTTTCCGTTGTGGTCTTGTTTGATTTTATGGATAGTTGTCTGCGGGACAGAGGAATCCCGAATAGGTGGGGCGTTATCACCATTTTGGATATACAGACCCACATTAGTTCCGAGGTATACCGTTTGATTATCATCAGTGTATATACTGAATACATTGTTCACCACATCTAGAGTGTCCTTACTTAGAATAAAGTTCTGGACGCTATTATTCTTAATATTGGCAATTGAATAACCGCCAGAGAATTGGGCAATGTATAATTTGTCGTCCTTTAGGTATAAATCTTTAATCAGATTGGATTGTGCATAGTGTCGTACGGTTTTTATTTGTCCTGTTCTTTTATCTAAGAAGTTGATTCCATCCTCTTCTGTTCCTATCCAATATCCATTTTCTGACTCCACGAAACTGCCAATGATATCGCTACTTAATCGAAATGGGGGTGTATCTTTTGTGGCGTATACTTTCGCATGAATTGCTGTAGGATAGACCACATTCATCCCTCCAAAATATGTTCCTATCCATGCAATCTGCTGCCTGTCTATAAAGATATCGTAGATTGAATTTTGACTAAGGGTCTGCGGTGCAAAGGAATTATGATAATGATTTTGAAAAGTGGTGTTACCAGCGTAAATGGAAAGTCCCTTGAGCGTGCCAATCCATACGTTGTCATTAGGACCTTTGGTTATTTTTCTAACATAATTGCTCAGCAAGTTGGTGTTGTTTTCATTATAATTTATGATTTTCTTTTGGGAAGGATCATAATGGAAGATGCCATGAAGCTTTGTCCCGATCCAGATATGTTGTTGGTCAAGGAATAGTGTGGTAATCAAATCATCCGATGTGATGGTGGTAGGAATATCCAGTATTTTTTTGATGCTAGGCTTGTTTATTTGGGGCGCTATCTCCAAGTATTCGACACTGTTTGCTGTTGCGAAGTATAATTTGGTATTTATTGGAGCAAAAGCATATACAGCTTTGCCTTGGATGAGCGGCATGATTTCTTGTGAATCAAGAAGGATGAGGTATAAACCTTTTTTGGTAGCTAAGTACAGCTGATTTTTGACAGCATAGATATCGAGGATATCTAAAGGAAATATGTTACTTTTTACAATAAATGGGAGAGGGGTAAACAGCTGTTGTTCAGTGTTATATATGTGTATGCCTGTGGATGCGGCTATAAAAAGTTGATTATCAGTGTTAATGGCTAATTTTGTGATATAACCGATGTCATTCCATGAACTATCCTGATCTTTTAAATCGGTGATTCGTTCAGAATTATAGTGATAAATGTCAGTTCCTCCTGCAAACCACAGTCTACCGTTGTTGTCCTGAACGATGGACAGAACAGGCTGTTTATCAAAAACATTTTCTTCTGTTAAGGTATGGAACTGTAGGTTCTGAGCAGTTAGTAACTGGGTGTTTAAGAGTGTTATTGTGCAGATATATAATATTTTACGTAAAAATAAAATCATAATGTTAGGAGCTTTAAGCTGTAGTTCGTTTGGCTAATTTACGATTTTACCCCTATTTCTTTATGAAATTCACCCCTTAAAAAAAGTATTACCCTTCATCTTTGAGTTGTTAGATAACCAAATTATCATTTATAAAGCTAAATCTAAAAAAGTATGACGAAGTTTTACAAGCTGGGGATGCTTATCATTACACTACTGTGCTCAGTAGGCTTAAGTATGGCCCAACAGACTATTTCCGTTTCAGGAAGAGTCACAAACAACCAAGGAGAACCTATATCGGGAGCAACGATTAGGGAAAAAGGAGGGGCAGCAAGTGTCTCGACGAACGAATCAGGTAACTATACGATTTCTGTGGCGAGTAATGGGACACTCGTAGTAACGTATATAGGTTATCAGAATAAGGAAGTCGCGGTCAATGGGCAACGTAGACTCCATGTTACATTGGAAAGTTCCGATGAAGCCATCGATGAAGTTGTTGTCGTGGGTTATGGTACGCAGAAGAAAGCAAACCTAACTGGTGCTGTCGCTGTTGTTGATGAAAAAGCCTTTCAATCGAGAGCTATTTCTAATACTATGTCGGCCTTACAAGGAGCGGCTCCGGGACTTGTTGTTACGCGAAGTGGTGGACAACCGGGATCTGAGGGGTTTAATGTAAATATCCGTGGAGAACTGTCTACAGGAGGCTCGGCACCATTAGTCCTTATTGATGGTGTTCCGGGATCATTGACTTTGACCAATCCAGATGACATTCTATCAGTAACTGTACTGAAAGACGCTTCTTCGACAGCAATTTATGGCTCTCGTGGAGCGGGAGGAGTGGTTTTGGTGACCACTAAAACAGGTCAGGGAAAACCAAAAGTGAGTTATCAAGGATTGTGGTCGGTAAAGCAATTAGGATTATTCCCAGAAAGAATTCACAGTTGGGAGGAAGCCGAAATGCAGAATATCGCACGTATTAACGCGGGGCAATCTCCAGATTTCAATGAAGAACAACTGCGATTGATGCAAGATCCTAATTTTTACTACAGGCCAAATCCTAATAACCCGACGGTTTATGAATATTTAGGCGATTTCAATTATCCGAAATTATTATTGAGAGACAGATCCAGTCGTTTGAACCACAATGTTTCTATTTCAGGAAGCTCAGATAAAGATTCGTATTTGTTCTCTTTCGGATACGTAGATGATCAAGGAATGTTTAAGGTTGGTCCTGATGAATACAATCGTATAAATGGACGTTTGAATTATAACCGTAAACTCTCCAAATATATCAGTGCAGATGCAAAGCTTTTTTATAGCCAAGAAAATACAAGGAATAATGTATATGGCTCATCGAATGACTATGGGTTGATTTACAATATTGTTTCGCAAAGAAGTTTAACCCCAATTTATTTGCCGGAAAGTGATAATAAATTGTATGCGGCAGGTAGCCCGGGGGGAATTACTTATGCATTATTGAATGATGGGGGAGAGAATCGCTATAAGGATCATGAATTTGGAGCGGCATTGACGTTGCAGGCAAAAGATATTCTTGTTCCGGGTTTGACATTTCGGACAGTATATAGCCCTAGAATGATTTTAGAAACGGCGGACAATACACGTACACCGGTTCCGATGTACAATTTGTCAGGACAAAGTGGCTTTGCCGCAGGAATCAATCAAAACCAGATTATTAAATCACGCACGCAGAGAATGACCAACAACTTTCAGTTTGTAGGGGAATATGACCGTACACATGGAAAGCATGAAATACTAGCCCGTGCAGGTTATCGTTTTGATAATTATCGCTATGACTATATGTACGCGGATGCTCGTAACCTGCCTACGGATGAGATACTGGCATTAAACCAATATGTACAGAAAGATTTAACAACGGTCTCCGATAATATCCAGACCAATGCGTTGATTTCTTTCTTCGGTACTGCCCAATATGTTTATGACAATAGATATATTGTACAATTTACTTTAAATAGAGAAGGAAATTCTAAAGCGTCTCCATTGAGCCGCTGGATTACGCTTCCGGGTGTTTCGGCTGGTTGGCGGATTAATAATGAGGCATGGGCCGGAGGTCTATCCGATATTTTCCAAGAATTGAAGTTAAGAGGTGCTTGGGGTAAACAGGCTAATGATCCAACAAGTTCTAACCCTAATGTAAGTAACTATGACTATATAGCCTTGTTGAGCAGGGGGGATGCGTATCCTTTCAATAATACAAGAAACACCTATTATTACCAATCTTCTTCACCTACACCTTTGCGTACTTGGGAAAAAGTTACCAGCTCAGATTTAGGGTTTGATTTTACGACATTGGAAAGAAGGTTGAACGGATCTTTCTCTTATTTCTGGCGTACCACAGATGGAACTTATGCGACCTTGGTTCAACCTACCTTGTTTGGCTTGGGTAATCCAAGTACCAATTTAGGTGTTTTCAAATCTTGGGGTTGGGAAGCATCTATTTCTTGGAATGATAAGATTGGCAATGATTTCAGCTATTTTGTTACTGCTAATATTGCAGACAACAATAACCGTGTGGAGAGTTATCTTAATCGTAGAAATGTTGGTTTAGGAAATAATGGTATTATAGAAGGCTATGCAAAAAACTCTATTTTCGGCTATGTGGCTGATGGCTACTTCCAGAATATGACGGAAGTTCAGAACCACGCCAATCAGCAGTTTTCTGATCAGGGACCTGGTGACATCCGCTATAAAGACCTGAATGGTGACGGTATTATTTCTGCCGGTAGAGGTAATCTGGATGATATGGGAGACTTAGCTTACCTAGGTTCTACTAACTCCAGATATCAATATGGGTTGAATTTGGGCTTCTCTTATAAAGGGTTAGATTTTAGTGCTATGATCCAAGGTGTTGGAAAGCGTTCGTTTTTATTGCCGAATGTGTTGATGATGCCTTATATTGAAAGCTGGCGTCAAGCTTGGGAAATCCATAAGGATTACTGGACACCTGAGAATCCGGATGCGATGTTCCCTCGTTTATATATGGGAGGAGCAAGTAATATGAGAACTTCATCTAAATGGGTTGTTAACGGTGCTTATGCTCGTCTGAAAAATGTACAGTTGGGTTATACGCTTCCTGAGCATATTTCACAAAAAGCAGCCATGAGCAAAGTTCGTTTCTTCGTGTCGGGTGAAGATTTGTGGGAAACAACCAAAGCATGGCATCCTTACTATGATCCAGAGACACCAAATGGACAAGCATTTGGCTACCCATTCTTTAGAACAGTCTCTTTTGGACTAAATGTAACCTTTTAAAAGAATTTGATTATGAAACTTAGAAAATATAGTGCAATAGCTTTAGCGCTGACAGTGGCCGTGACGACAACGAGCTGCTTGAAGGAGCTGGATAATAAAATCCCAGAAACGAATGTAAATGACGTAAACTTCTGGAAAACAGAATCCCACTTGGTTATGGCGGCAAATTATCTTTACACATTCCTTCCCGGGATCACAGAAAATAGTAATGCCAACTGGTCGGATGATGGAAGGGGTACTGGTAGTAATGCCATAAGTGATGGTAGTAGAACGGTGCCTTCTACAAGTGGTGATTATTCGAATAACTATACATTGATCAGAGCAGCCAACAATGTTATAGAAAAGGCGGAGCCTATGCAGATTAGTGAACAAGTGAAGTCACGGTATGTTGCAGAAGCAAGATTCTTTCGAGCATTTGCTTATGCGGATTTGCTCAAAAAATTTGGTGGTGTGCCGTTAATCTTGCAAACGCTGGAAGTGGGTGATCCTCTTCTGATGAGTAAAAGAGCATCAAGGGATGATGTCGCCAAAGCTATTTATGAGGATTTGGATTATGCGATTCAGAACCTGCCGACCACAGCTAGCATGGCAAATGCCGAGTATGGAAGAATTACGAAAGGTGCTGCCCAGGCATGGAAAGTGAGAACCGCTCTTTTTGAAGGTACGTTCCGAAAATACCATGCATTAGGAAATGCGGAATCCCATCTGCAATTGGCAAAAAGCACGGCTGAAGATATGATTAATGAAGGTCATTATTCTTTGTTCAAATATGGAGCAGATGCAGAGAAAAGTTATTATTACTTATTTCAACCAGAAGGAAATGGACGTTCCAATGGGGAAAATGTCTTGGTACGCTTATATGGTGAAAGCTTAGAGAATAGCATATCGGCACATGTGTATAGCCGAAATTTAGAGCAAGGATCAACGACGCCTACAAGAAACTTGGCTGATGCCTACTTATATAAAGATGGTTTGCCAAGAACAGGGAATGTGGTTTCACCGCTTTATAAAGCGGATGTGAATACAATGAGTGAGTTTGAGGATAGAGACCCTCGTATGTCCATGACGTTTTTCCAGACAGGCGATGTTTATATCAATGGCGGAACTTACAATCCATCGTTCTCCTTTACCCAAACGGGCTATAAAACGTATAAATATTTTAATGCCAAACAATGGATGGATCAAGCTGGATATACCCATCATAAAATTATCCGCTATGCAGAAGTTTTGTTGTCCTATGCAGAAGCCGTCTATGAATTATCCGGAAATATCTCTGACGATGACTTGAATAAATCTATTAATGTGGTTAGGGAAAGAGTCGGTATGCCAAAATTGACGAATCAATTTGTATCGACTAATGGCCTAAATATGCTAGAAGAGATTAGAAGAGAAAGACGAGTAGAATTGGCGATAGAGAATGCCCACCGCTATTGGGATATTATTCGTTGGAAAATAGCTGAGGAAGTTCTGCCAAAAGCGCAAAAAGGTGTTCGATATTT